>ENA-UOUE01000849-UOUE01000849.1-compost-metagenome-genome-assembly--contig:-NODE-849-length-22542-cov-10.232629_pt1 | contig 22542 bp, 14 predicted proteins | sample MGYA00238146_ERZ747223 | MGnify/ENA primary metagenome ERZ747223 (study PRJEB28781, sample SAMN06268865) | compost metagenome | isolation source: single cell | place: USA: California, Emeryville, Joint...
TAAGGCGTGAGCCTCCTAAGCTCAAGATTGCGGGTTCGAGTCCCGCCGGGGATGTAATTTTTTTAATTTTTTTAATTTAAACAGCTGTACTATTAGCCAAAATGATATGCATTGATTAAATATTGCCAGAATCATTATTTGCGTGTTTGCAAGAAATCCAAGCAGACCTCAATGCATTTTCAAGTATCTAAGTTAACACATTTAAGATTTCTTAAACTCTTTAATAACAGATAAATATTCCTTCAATTATGAATCTTCTGCATTTTATTCAAATTTGATCATATGTGAGAGTTTACTCTTTTCAACGATAGAAACGTCCTCTCATCAGCTTCAAAAATTAGCCCAAAATGAGCCCTAAGCCTAGAGAGTAAGTTTGCTTTCAATCCTCTGAACGACGTATAGTTTATCCAAGATTGTCATAATATCGTTGATAGTTCGTCTTTTATGACTGAAATTTTCATTTGTAAAAATGTTCATGAATCACGACTTTTTTGTTGTTGTAGAATTTTAAAATGTCGCATTCCTTTTGAATCGTGTTTCTATTCACTAAAAAAACTGCTTTTTCTGCCAAAACACGCGGATCCTGATCTCTCGAGAAAATCCAAATAGTCAAGAGTGTTAAACGTTGAGATAATTATCCAACATGGGATGAATTCAAAAAAACCAGCAACCAAATGGAACGCATCCCCGAAACACACTTGATCAAAAAAGAATAAAATTAAATTAGAAAATAATAACCCCGGCGTCCTAATAACTCATGGCAGACGAACTCGAAAGAACGAGACCCCAAAAGCAGGCTTACTTGGCCAATGAAATTATCAACGGAGGGTATGATCCAAATGACTTTAAAGAATTTCTCGATAACATCAAAGACGATGGTACTCAGCAAAATGATTTCTGTTCGCATAATCTCAATCTCCTTAGGTGGAAGTAATATCGATCTCTGGACGCTTGATGAGCTTTATCAGGTAATATCTCTCTATAAGAGCTGGTTGCTAAGCCTGCAAAGGTCGTAAATGACTACAAAAATGCATTAATCCAACGTGAGCAAGAGAAAAATAACATATGGCAATCGAACGATATCTGGAAACCAGCCAACGATTTTAAGGAACAGGCACAAGAAAAATTTGATTTCGATTTCCAAGGATTTGAAAACAAGTTCAAGAAATCAGCGGTGGAAGGAACGAAAAAGGCAATAAAAGAAGACTTCAATTTCAAAGAAGATTTTGAAACCCAGGTGACGAAAGCAGCGATCAAAGGAACAAAACACGCAGTGAAAGAGACATACAATGATTTTAAGTTCGAAGAAAAAAAGACAACACAACAAACTTCCCAACCTGCTCCTGAGAAAAAGAAACCCACGGAATACCCTAAACCTCAAGAATTTGAGCCAAAAAAGCCTGAAAAGGTTCCAAAAAAAGAGCAAAAGATCGAGAAAGAGCCAGAGATAAAGGCAGAAAAGAAAAGTCCTACTGGAATCCAAGAGGAATCAATCCCTGAAGATCTTTCAAGAGGCAGAGCTTCGACAACGGGCAGACCGTCTGCGGGAGATGACGAAACATTTTATAGTGAGAAAAAATGCGTCAAGTCCGGAATGACCGAACTGAGTAAAACGAAGGACATTAGCATCCTCATTTCTGGGTAATATTTTCTCTTTGAAGAGATAATCACAACCGAAATAAGCACTGAGATAGTAAAAGGAGGATTATTAACGAGTTCGTACCTGGTGTATGTGGTTACAGTCAAACCGCTGGGTTGGACGGTGAGAAGACGCTTTGATGATTTCGGGTGGCTGAGGTCGTATCTTTGCAAGCAGTATCCTTATATGATAGTAAATTAATATGAGACTGAATTGAGTTAATGATGAGCCAAGGTTCCGCCAATAACAACTAAAGCCAAGCTAAAAAAGCCAGATGCTGATATGATAAAGCGCCGAATGGCATTTTTCGAGGTAAGAGTCTAATAAACTAGCAAGTTTATATCCTTGTGAATTAGAAATTCCTAACGAATTTATTGGAGTACCCAGAAGTGCTCGGAAATAAGATTTTCGAGGGCTTTTTGAGGATTGAGGATCCTAAGCAGTTTAAAGAACTCAAGAAAGAAGGAGATAAAGCGAAAAAACCTCATGGACTGAGTGACTTGACTAAAGTAGACGGCAAGGTACTAACTTCACTGCCCTTTTCTCTCATCTCACATTGATTCAATCAGCTTATCTTGAAAACTGGTCCTGAGCTCACAGATCACGCGCAAAAAACAACTGATATGATTACTTCCGCGAACGCGATTTATGCAAAGTGATTTTTTTGCATGCGATTAATTCGCTAATCACATACTTTATAAATAGAATGCGACTCCTAGCTAAAGAGCTGCAAACTCAATTCGATAAAGTTTCAGACACCGTCTTCAACCTCGGAGAGTGCTTTACTCAGCTTTATAACAACACAGCTGCGTTCAATACCTCTGTTGCAGTGGGAGCAGTAATTTCGAATATTGACATGCGAAATATACATGAATCTCCATTTTGATAGAGCAAAGAACTTGAAAATGTATATCTCACCGTGAATAATATGATGGTTTCGTGGGGTAAAAGCACTGCGGCTTCCTTGGACATAACACTATTATTACGATAGGCGGACAGCTCGTCGGACAGATCAAAATCGTTCAAGATGGTCTCGAAAATTTCTTCAAATACTCAGATTTTGAAGGCGATGCGATCAAAGACGTATATTATCATTGTTTATCATCATCAGGCTAACTAAATCGCATTGATAGATTATTAAAGTCCGACAAGGCTTACATAACGAATACTACAAACATAAAAAAGCCGTAGATGCGAAAATAGATAAGCAGAAAGCAAGCGCGAAGGTATTTGTCTCTTCAAATCCTGTTTTGGTCTAATGTTCCTTTATTTCATTAGGAAATCCAGCAATTAGAGGAGTTAAGAGACGTGTACGCTTTTTACAGCAACGAGACCTTCGAGCAGATCACCCATGCGCTGCAGATCAAATGCAAACATTACACCCGTAACTTTGTGAGGTTTGCCAGCAATCAGACCAAGAATCTTCAAGAGGTAAAAACCATTGAAGAACCTTGCTTTATTAATTATTGCCATTAGCTTTTCAATCATTGGTCTGAAAGTGTAGCGCATCTGAGCGGCAAAAAGAACCCGAATCAGAAAGCGGGAGCAATTATGGACCGAGCGCAGTTCAGGCCCGAAGAAAAAGCGTTGGATGTAGATGAAGACTAGTATTTACGAGTAGGTTAGAATATCGTTGAGAGAAACATGGCAGTCATATTATAATTACATGCAGAAATGCTTATTGATGATCATTATCATGAATCTAATGAAAAATTCCCGAATAAGCTGATATAATCAAAGTAAAATTGAGAATTAAAGCTGATATCAGTGTTAGGACCAATATACTGCTTTGCTAATTTTGAGTAGCTCTCATCTGGCTTCATTTCAAGCCGATTTCGGGAAATATAACATAATTTGCAAACATAAAATCCTTGTAATGATTATATCGTGAAATATAACGTAATGACTCATTAATTATTAATTAACCTGACAGAATTAAAGAAACTATCGTAATCTCCAATGGAAGATATGGATTCAAAGATAGGCAGCCTGTCCGATGCACAGGAGATCGAAACAGTCCCCGAGATAACAAATGAGAAAGTGAAAGCTCTGCTGGCAAAATTACCCCCATTCAAGCAGTATCCTATGGAAGAAATAGATCTAAGCGCGATTAAACCAAGGCAACTCAGTAACGACGCGGTCTATATCGGAAGGGTTGAAGGAGACTCTCGAGAAGGGTTCGGAAAGCAAATATGGCCAGATGGGACATATTTTGAAGGTTATTGGTCTGAAAATAAAGCGGATGGGAAAGGAAGAATCATTTTCCCTAATGGTGATTATTATGAAGGGACTTTCCATAGGAATGCCTACTCTGGTGAAGGTAGTTATTATTGGGCAAATGGAGCCTCGTACATTGGTTTTTGGGGATCGAATCAAGCAATAGAGACGGGAGTTGAGAAATATGCTAATGGAAATATCTACGAGGGTGAATATATTAATGGAAGAAAATACGGGCAAGGAACACTCACGTTCAAGGATGGTTCCATTTATAAGGGGTCATTTGTAAATAACCTTCCTGATGGAGAAGGAACTTACATTTGGGCAGACGGCAGGAAGTTTGAGGGGCAGTATGAGGCTGGACAAAAGAAAGAAGGGAAAATGACTTGGCCAGACGGGTCCTCATACGAAGGAGGTTTCGAGAATAACAAATTTTCTGGCAATGGGAAATATCAATGGGCTGATGGGTCAATTTATGAAGGGTCGTGGTCCAATGGCATGAGAAATGGCTGGGGAAAATATACTAAAGGCAAAGTCGTATATGAGGGTGGCTGGAAAAATAACGTCCGCCATGGGACAGGAGAATTCACTGATGAAAATGGCAATTCAAAATCAGGCGAGTGGCAAAATGGTCAGCTCGTCCGCTGGACTATAGCAAAGTCTCGGAGAGTGTCTTTCGTTGAAGTGAGCGAAAAAAAGAGAGATTCTGTGGCAGGGACGCCACCTGTGACATCTCCAAGGGTAGTTCGATCGAAATCATCAGTTTCATCGCGATCTAAAAGTCCAGCTTCACTAAGTGAAAGTCCAAGCTATACTGACTCTGATCCTGACTCTGACTATTAATGAACATTTAAGTAATTGATAAATAATTGGGTGTTTGCTTATTTGCTTTCGAATATTAAAATATTAAGTATCATTTGACTAAAATGAGCTCATACTCATAACAAAACATCTTTTTGAAATATTTTTCACTTGCCTATTCTACCGAATCATGATATGCTGACATTAAAGATTCCCGGTTTAAAAACTATTGCAATTCTTTTGCCATTAAAGCAATACGTCTTTTCAAAGTTTCGAGAATGTGCTTTGAATGCTTCAAAGATGAGTAGTTAACCAGCAGCTGCTATACTGTGGAATAATAAAATATATGCCTTCAACATATGACGAAAATTGTTTTTATTCACAGATCAAATAATTTTACCTGAGAGAATTAAGAAATAATATACAGTTTCTAATCTCGATAATCTCGGGTCAAAAGAATATGTCAAAATTTTGTAGGAAAATCAACATACATGTAAATGCGCCAGCTTGATTCTGTGTCTGGTATTGTTATTATTTCTGGTTATTTTCATTCGCTGGGTTATTCTCATCAACCGGATAAAGTTCTTCGCTAATAACGCTCCTTATATTCAGCACATTGCTGTTTGGTAGGATAGAATTATCCAAATAGATCATTTCGCCCGTCTTGTGAATGATCCTTTTATTGGAAGTATTGCTTACGATCTCCGACACTGATAGATCAGGAATCAGCTTTATTTCGCTAACTTCCACCGTTTGCTCCTGCTCTTTCTTCTCAGGGCTAATACCAACAATGTCTCTGAGCTCCGAGTCATCGAGAATGAAGTGCTTTGGTTTTGGCCTGCTTGGTGAGGTTTTTTCCGGGCTTTGATTAACTGACGATTCATTCATAGCCAGCGTGTTTGTTTGCGGGTTCATTGCCATACTGGACGCGTTAATCGATAAATTCACATCCTTGCCTTGAGAAATACCGTCTTTCAATTGAGAATCGACCACACTGGCCGCAGGATTGACACTGGCCTTATCGGCTCGAGGGAAAAAGGGTCTCAGCACCGATCTATCCATAATTTTGATAATGCAAATTCGCGCCTTTGATTCTGAGGTCATTGGGTTTCCTCCTAGTATTAGCAGGAGGACTACATGGAATACCACCTTGAAAACCTGATAAATGGTTAAGTCGAAAAGGACACCAAGTCCCATCGCCAAAAGCCATTTCTTTTGAGCTCGTTCTGGAGTTTTCGTCGCAATAGCAACGATAGTGGGGAAGCAGATGATCGTGATAATTATAAACCAGCTAACGGCGAGCACAAATTGAATTTTCGAGTTATCACGCGCCTTCCGGAGTTTGTTTAAGGTTGAATCGTCGTAAGGTTTTTGTGTCGTTGTGGCGCTCCTCCTTAGCATAAATGGGATCAGCATACTGACAGGGAGAGTTGTAATAACTGCCAAAATTGCAATCCCAAAGGCCTCTCCACCTGAGTAGGAATAGTTGGTTCTCTATTGTAAAATGTTAGCTGAAACCCACTTGGTGCACAATACCAGGAAGAAAAAGCCTGAAGTCGTAGTAATAACCATGTTCCTGCAGTAGTATAGCAATGCTCGGTACGCCCGAGGGAATCGGAGTTGGTAGTCGACGAAAATGGACAAAAACACGTGAGATTCCTGATTATTAATCGTTAGCAATGAAAATTTTCAAATTTCTTACAAGCAAAGCTCGCCAGAACTTTTTCTTCACCTCATCTTTATCGAAGTTTTGCTGAGCGAGTCTCTTGCTTGATCGAACCTTCTCCTATCAAGGCTTAGACACAGCAGTCAGAGGGTTAGGTTATACCATATCCTCTTCGTATCCTATGACATCTGATATAGGTTGGTCGGGATTCTGAGTCTTTTGTTTCATATAATTATGCAAAACTCTCTTTTCAAAAGCCCTTTTATCAAGCCCCCATCCAATCAAAGCAACAACGACAAACAGCCCGAAGTTAGCAAACATCAAGGCAACCACTAGAAAGCAAAATAAGTAAGAAAGAGCACAACAGTTGTAAATTTCACCGTGAGAAGTTCTGATCGTGTACGCCGTGTCTCCAACCATTACCATTCCCGACTCATTCGTGATGATCATCAAGTTCAGATTGCTTGAGAGAGCTACAGGGCATCCCTGATACTTTATCGCGTTGCTAAGCAATTCGAGGGTTTGGTTTCCTTGAATCTCTGCCCCATTTCCAAGATAAATCAGCAACTTTTGCGTTTGAATAGAGCATTCACGAGAACTCCCTAGCAAATCGTCATTTGCTTCGCTTTGTTGAAGGAAGAGATTGCAAGCGCTCTTGCTAATGCTGCCGTTTGTGTCATCCTCCGCTATGATAATAGGATGCACGAAATCGATTTCAATTTGCAGGGTGTCGGTAAATAGTTGCCCAGTGAGATTTGTAGGCTCACAAGAGCATTTACTGTATGGGATATTGGAAAAAGGGCGACTCAAGTAAGTGTCATTGCAAGTATATCCACCCTCAATTTTGCAAGCAGAGCTGCATCCATCGCCATCTATTACATTTCCGTCGTCACATTCCTCAGTTCCACCCAACAGCGAGCCTATCTTCAAGCTGTCACCGCAAATTGTAGTGCAGATGCTAGGTTGACTTCGGTTCGTTTGGCTGCAGCTCCATCCAACTTGGATGTGGCAGGTCGAATTACATCCGCCAATTGAGTTCTTCTCGCCCGTGTCGCATTGCTCAGTTCCTACTACTACTCCGTCTCCGCAGACCTGCGGATAGCAGCCTGATGCTCCGTTAGAGAGGAAACCTGCTGTCTCATTACATTTATCGCACTGCGTGAAGGATGGTCCAGTGCAAGTTAGACATCGGTCGCTGCAACTCTCGCATTGGTTTGTTGTGGAATCCTTGTAGGTGCCATCAGGACAGCTTGGAAGACATTCGTTATCGAGGAGGTACATAAACCCGTTGCAGCTTAAGCAGTTGTCAGAGTTAGGCCCGTTACAGGTGTAGCAAGTCCAATGGCATTTAGTGCAAGTTAATACGTTTAAGTCTGCATTCACAAAGAATTCTGGAATGCACGTTGAGCAGCTCGCTACCGACGTTGAGCAATTAGAACAGAGCGGATCATCGCAAGGCTCACATCGCATATTCGTAGTGTCTTTATAAAATCCAATTGGATCACAATCCACGAGACAGGTCTTATCATATAAATAGTAATTTTGAGAACAACTCGTACAATTGCTGGGCACTCCTTCACAACTTGCACAATAAGTATTACACGCGACGCAGTCAGTTGAACCCTCCGGTTGGAAGAATCCTGCCATACAAGCCGTACACACATCCGCACTGGCATCACAACTTGAACAATTCGCTATCGCGCATTCTTCACAAGTTCCTGTGTCTGTATTGGCCCGATAGCCCTCAGGACAGGTCTGAACGCATGATGAATTCAATGACAGTAAGAAGAGCCCTGTAGCACAAGAAGTGCAGTTATTTGGGCCTGCACCAGCGCAGGTTAAACACGTTGAATTACACACCGTGCAATTTCGAGTTGCAGAATCGAGGTAGTACCCTGCTGCACAAGCACATATATCCGGGCCCAAGGGACACAGCAAGCAGCCACCTAAGCATAACTCACAAAATTTAGCAACAGGATTCGCGAAGTATCCATCAGGACACGACGAAACGCAAGTACCATTAGGGAAAAGGAACTTTGAGCAGTTATTCGCATTCCAACCCATGATCCTAAGATTCGAGATGCCAAAGGACTGGATATCTGCAGTCTGATCTAGATCGGTAACAAATTCCACGATCAATTGCGTATTATTCCTTGTTTGCAGGCTCGTGTTCAACGTAACATTGGAGATGAACTTATCGTTTATTGGAGCCCCGCAGAGATTGCTTGTACCAACACTGCTCTGATTGTACGTGAATATTTCAGTCCAAAACCCGCCGTTAATGCGCACAAAAAGTGCATTGCCAAAACTCCAACTGTCGATTACATATAAATCGAATTGCACTCGCAGCAAGTCATACGTTTGGTTCAGATCATATACCTTTTTCACAATTGCTCCTCCAGAAAGCTGGTTATACCCGCCTAATAGCTTTACAGACCCGCATTGTGATGATGGAACCGCCGTTGAGTCTGAAAACTGCCACCCTGAAAAAGAAGCTACGAGGTCAAAGACTCTCGAGACATTCATATATTTGCACTCTCGCCGAGATACATCAGGATAATACCCGCTGGAGCAGCTCTGAGAGCATTCGTTCTTCACAGGGTCGGAATAAGAGTCACTGGAGCACGAATTCCAGAAATACAAGCGAATATTGCGCAGTAATACACCCGCAAAGGACGGTATAGTATTAAGGTCTGTCTTCAACTGCAGGTTAACGTCTGTGAGGCTGTTTGTGTAGTTCAGAGTCCAATTATACACAAAGCTACTGAGCTGCAGAGTCGACGAGCAAGTGGAGTCATAGACAAAATTTGTTACAGTTGAAGAGGAATTCCAAGTCTGGTTATTAACGGAAACATACAACGTGTTCTGTTTCCAGCGTCCGAGCAACACAGCATCTATTACGACCTGTAGGTTGCTGTATTTCTCACTCCCAGTCGAAAAGCTTTTCGTAATTGTTCCGGTAGAAAATGGCCCGAGGTATGTGGTTTCACCGCACTGACTTGTCGTTACTTCAGACGAATCAGATGTAAAAACCCATCCATTATAAGTATCTACCAGGTCTGTGATAGTCAGGGCTGGAGGGTAGACGCTCCAGGCAGAAGTAATAATCATAACGAAGACGAAGAGTTTCATGAAAATTTTATTTTCTTGGGAATAAATTCAAATAAACTTCCTTATTTCGTTGTTTAAATATTATTTCTCCATTCAAGCGAGGTTAAAAAAAAGAGTTCTCTCTGAGATATGGAAAAAAGTTACAGAAATAACTAATATCCTAGCCCTACTTACATAAAATTAACTTTCTATTCGGTTCTTAGTATCATTATCATCAAGCAATAGTTTCTTCAGTTCAGTTACTGTATTGGGTTTACTGTCATCTACTTGATACGATTGCGAATCCGATGGATTCACTAAGATTTTAGAATCCATACCTAGCGGCTGGACTTTATGCGACAGGAGTTCATCCTGTTTGATCTTCGCTTCAAACGACACTTCTTTTTCCTTTCTATGTTGTTCGTTGATCTCTTCCTGCTTTTCGCCGAGCTGCGAGACAAACATATCGATGATGAACGCAATCATGATATTATATGAGATGAGAACACCAGCTATGTAGAAACCAACGAAAAAAAATCTGTCCGCTCTGGACCCTTGGATCTCCACTGTCAGGGCAACCTGCAAAGAAATGCTCGGTTAGAATTAGTGTCTTAAGCGGTTTTTTACCGTGTTCAGCCAGTTGTTAACCACCAACAAATGGAAGCAGGTAATTAGCCCTTGGCCAAAGTCATTGAAATTCTCGTAGATATAATCCGGCGTTATCCCGAGGTCTTCCCAATTGACAGTCTTGGCTCTGTCTGAATTGAACTTTCCACCATACAGCGTCGTGCCTAGCGCGTTTTTCAGTTTCTTAAGGCCGTTTATGAAGGGATATTACCTATGACGGTGAACGTGTAGAAAACAATGAATAACAGCCCCGCAAGGTTTCTGAAGAAAGGAATCAATTTATAAAAAGTATCGATAATGATCCAAAATTCATCTTTTTTTCCGATGTAACGGATAACTCTCACACATCTCGGCAGGACTGCATAGTGGACCCAGTACACATCGATTGTTACGGCGTTTGTGATGAATAAAAGCAGGACAACCAGCCCTAGCATCGAGGAAACGAGCTCGAATAGGACAAAAGCTGATTTTTTTGCATTCTTCCACCCTAAGACGAAAATGAAAGAACTTATCACCTTCAAATTTTACCCATGGCATATAGCATGATACAGGCGTCAACGAAACAAATAGCTGTGAATACAGCTTCGATAATACTGCAAATAAAATCTGCTTGGGGGTCCGTCGGTTGGCTTGGTTCTGAGCTGGCCATTGAAGTCTGCCAGATAAGCACCATGAATGCGATGAAACTCGCGAGGGTTATTAGAGATTCGTATATTGGCGAATAAATAAAATTGAGTTTTCCTCCAGTTGCTTCATTCACTTCTCGTTGGACCGCTTTCTCTCTATCTTGCTTTTTCTTTATTTGTTGTTCAAGAGCTTCGATGTCCTCCCTAACTAATGAGACTGAGGACTCGAGGTCAGTTGCTTACTTCTGGTAGACGATTCCTTTGGAAATAAGTTCTTTTTCGAAAGTCCCATTTTCGTTTGTGTGCATTGCGATCATTTCGTTCAAAATGCTGTGAGCCAAATCAAAGTTTATTTCAATGGAGCAGTGATGGCCAAATTACTCAAGTAAGTGATATTTCTTCTTTAGGACGAGATCATTCACGTCAGAATTGAGTATTTCCTTGAAATTGAAGTAGAAGATAGCGATAATCATGTTATAGAGCAGGAAATAATTCGATATGATGAACAGCATGAAAAATAAGAACGAGAACCGATACTCTGCAAATATCGGGTACATGATGTCTGGATAGTTGCAGGTGGTCTGGCAGACTAAGAGATTGTAGAGTGTATCCCAAAAGTCTTCGAAATAAGCATGTGTAGGAGTCATTTGGTTCTGAGCGGTCCCTTTGTAACAATTACTCATTTCCAATGGGAAAGAAAACGAAAACTTACTGTAAAAGAAGATCCTTGCACTGCAGCCGAAAAGCATGAAGTTCACAAAAAGCATCAAAAGCAAGTAGCGACTGCGCCAGACGATTCCAAGGTAAAGTTTGAACGTTTTCCTCATCGTACGGCTATATAATCCAAGTTATCGAAGAAAACGTACCCATTTCTTACAAGTAAAGTGCGAAATATATGGGCCTGATAAGCGAGCTCATCGGAAAGGGTAGGCTCCAAATAACCTCGCTGATAATGAAAACGTAAAGCAGCACAGTGAGAATGGTGAGGAAGTATTCTCGAGGAAAGTTGTCCCGATTGTTCTTGATATATTTCAGTTTCACCCATTTTAAGATTGTCAAAAAAGTGCAAGTAAATAGACTGAGGAAGATATATAATCCGTTTGATATTTTCGGGACCTGTGAGTTATAAGCTTCCACCACTCCATACCTCAAGGTACAATCGAACTATACAAAGAATTATCTGAGAAAAAAGGCGCTAGTTGAGTACATTCCAGCCATCTTCTCGAAGACACCAGTTCGGCCGCTCGAATAATGGAAGAGCTAAATATACAACCATTGCTGCAGTACGAAGCCATGCGGTTTGATGATAAATTCTTCTAATTTTAGCTGCTTTTGCCGTAGGAACGTATAATCTTTTTTCTATGTGCTGATTATGGATGCTGGAGATCGAAGGGTTTACCCTGTAGAATGTCTCTCGCGTTGCTTAAATCAACGGCATAACGAATATCCTGGAGAATTTTTTCTTTGAACTTATCAGCGTTTATCTGTTTCAAAAGTTTGAAATTGTCCAGGTTCTCGCGACTAGGGACTGGTTCGACCATTTGCTCTTCCTCTGGTTTCTCGTTTTCATCAGCTTCAAGGATCAGAGAAAATTTGGATTCAGACTCCATTTTATTGCGTCAAGTTTATTTTGGTCTCAGCTCGGGATTTTATGTACGTATTCACTAATCAAGAAATTTTCAGGAAGATTATTTGATAATGTAAGAATGCGATTTGGATCTTTGAAATATAGACTCAACAAGAGCGATTTCGATGATTTTGAAAGATAATAAGATAATAACAAGATTTATGTCTGAGGCTGTGGTTAATTACCTTCAATTGTTTTTTTTCTCTCTCTTTCTCATCTGAAAGTCGTTTTGAAAAGCACAGTACAGAGATATTGGGTATGTGTTTATAATTGGTTTTTTCCCTTAGCGAGTCATAGATCACTTTTGATTTATTAGTAATGAATTAGTATATTGGAAAACCGACAGAGCTTGTTAATTGAGATAGGATGATAAGGAGACTACATTTTAGAATAAATCGTTCCTTTGGAAAAAAATTTGGTTCTAATTAGAATTAATCATAATGACTTTTTTCAAGCTAAATCGGGGTATGTGGTTCGAATTTATGTGTATATCGGAAGCATCTTATTTCTGGGTGGCGCTCTTAACCAATTTTGGTTAAAGCGCTGTAAATTAACTGATTTGGAAGGTGTAGTAGCCAAGTTGCCAACAACGAGCGTTCTCGCATCTTGAGGGAGCTAGATTGGATCAGGCAAGATCTTTCAAAAAAGAGTAAGAAATACGGAAAATGATGATGGAAGTTACGCAGTCGGGCAACGAGAGCACGTAAAATTTTAAATTTATTCACAAAAAGAAACCAATCTGCGTGATCTCATTCGATATTTACCATACAGCAGGTTTTAAAGCCATAAACTACCAAAAAAGTACTTTAATTCTGTAATTTCCCAGAATTTTAGCAATTTTGGAATCACTTATTAGAACTTATTTTCTACACCATAAAATAATAAATGCAATTCTCATATCAGAACTCTTGTTCATCAACTCTTGCTCATCCTTAGCAGCCCACTCGATACATTCATGAGAAGCTGCCGTTCACTCTGTAAATGATATTTAGAGGGATATTTGAAACCTTCAAGCAAAAATGTCATATACTATCATATCAACTCAGTCCCATTCATTCAATGCCAGAGTGGCGTGGCCAAACTTTTAACAATTACAAAAAATATATACATTTTGCTAATTTCATCGGATAATGCAAAATAGCAGTCGCTTCTTGACTCATTAGGAATTAACCGTGATTAAGACTAAATTAAATTCCTATTGGATTTATATAATATTTGGTTCTTCTGTCAAATCAGATCGATGTTGAATGTGCTCACAGAGGCGCTACGACCAAAGCAAACCTTTGATAACCGACAATGGCTGGACTCTTTTAGGGTCATAGTATTTGGGTTTTTGCTAATCAACATAATCGAGTTAATTATAACAGCTTCTACTCTCCAGCAATGGCCAAACGAACGAACCTTCCCGTCAAAATTGTTTGGAATTGTGGGCACGCTAGGTATTCTTCTGCTTCTGGAATTTCTGCTGTGCTTTCTTTGGAGGAGAGCAGAAACGAGAAAAAAGCACACTTTTTATGTTATTCCTGCAGTCTGTGCCTTTTTTTTCTACTACCAAGTCGTTGTGCTCTGCCAGCCTGACGGAGACTCATTCTACCGAAGTTTTGCAGGAATCTATGAAATCATACTGTACAAAGTCATCCTTGTTTGTTTCTGCCCGAATATATTCACACAACTCGTCATCTTAATCGGAGATACGATCGTGATAATGATTCGGGTGGATGAATTCCACTCAGCAAGAGGAATCTCGATTTGTTGTCTGAATTTGTTGCTTCCATATGTAATCTCGCGTCTTCCAAGCAAAATCACAAAGGCGAATTCGCATTATTTCCCTGATGCCACGAATTCTTCGATACACGAGGCCTCTGAATGGATTGACGAGCTCTTAAATCACCTGCCAGACGGCGTGGTTGTCTTCAAAGAGGATGGTTTAGTCAAATACTTCAATGAATCGGTTGTCTCTCTCCTCGAAAGCAAGCATCAAACTTTCATTGATGATCTAATGAAGCTGCCTAATAAAGATTTACTTGCCGAAATGCAAGCTGATAAGGACTATTCTCTCGTCCCTAGCGTAATCGAACACTATAAATCAGATCCCTTGAAAGCTGCGGATCTTCTCTCAAAAGGACCGTTGAAATTGAAACTCGAGCCCTCGATCGGCTTGTCTTTACCTCTAGAACGTATTAAATCCACAGGAAGATCTCTACCCAAGCTCTCTATAAACCTTGCACCCACCGTAGAAAACTCACCCTTACTGAAGCCTTCCCAGACCACTTTATCCAAGACAAACCTCAATGACACACGACGAAAATCGTTATCACAGCACCCTAGTCCCATGTTGTCAGAGGCGAGAAAAAGGCGATTTTCGGTCGAAGGCGGCCTGTTACCACCGCAATCTACTGAAAGAGAATCTCTCTACGATTATCAAGGTTCTCTCAGAGACCCTAGAGAGTTAATGAAGAGAAGACACGTCAGTGTTGGAGAATCTTCGCCCTATCTGTCGACCACGCATAGGAGGGTAACTAGCTCGCTTCATAAAATCTCGATTAATTTAGACAAAACCACCCCTCGCGTTTTCAATGAGATTGAAAAAGAGGAATTCGCTGATAACGAGAGGATTGCCCAAGACCAAGCGATGAAAATAAGCTTCAAAGGCGCTGTAACGAAGAAGCAGCTGCTGAACGGAGAGAAAAAATCGAAGCATTCCACCGTTGGAGACGCGATAGTCGCAATCCTGACCCAAATTAGCAAAAATTTTCATCATGGAATTGCCACTTTGAAGACCCAGACCAGGCATTCATACTCTTTTACACCACGACTGTCCTTAGGAGCTAAAAGAGAAATGTTACGAATAAGAAGGAGAGCCAACACTGCTACTCAAGAATTAAAGAATAGTGGATGTGAGGGAGAGACGAGCTCTGACGAGCTTTTCACTGGCGCAATGACCATGAATAGTTTTGTGAGGGTAGGATCGAACCAAATCAGGTACCTGTCGCTCTCGTTTTCGTCGATTCAGGTGAAGAGCCAGACCTATCTACTCGTTTCAGTGAAGGACACGACGAATCAAGATATTGCCTCGAGGCTTAGCATACTGGATAAAAAGAAGAATCAAATGCTTGCGATGGTGTCACATGAGTACCGGTCTCCTCTGAGTGGGATTGTCTCGACATTGGAGATACTCTCAGAGAAGATAAACCCGCACTACGAGGAAAAGTTTGTAAAACCAGCGCTTAACAGCGCCAAACGCCTGCTGAGTCTTGCGAATGATATTCTTGATTTTCACCAGCTCGAGAATCAGAAGTTAAAATTCGTTTACGAGCCTTGCGTTTTGAAAGATATTATCAAATCTGCAATGAGTGTCGTGGAAATCTCGATCAAAAGCCGTGGGCTGTACCTGACGCTTGATGCTGATAGTAATTTACCAAAGACGATAGTGACGGATTCGAATCGTCTCCAGCAAATCATACTCAATTTGCTCTCAAACGCGGTAAAATTCACCCTAAAAGGCGGAATTACTATCAAAGTGAGCTCCTATGGCGAAGGTAGAGTGTTATTTGAGGTTAGTGATACCGGAATTGGGATTAAGCAGGAGAATTTATCAAAACTTTTTCAAGAATTCGGCAAAATAGACCTTGGCGCACAAACCTCCCTTAACCGTCAAGGAGTGGGTTTAGGGCTTCAAATCAGCAATGCGCTAGCAAAAAACTTGAATTTAAATCCAAATGATAGCGGTTTACGTGTTAGATCAGTGTATGGAAAAGGAACGACGTTCTCATTCATTATTGATGACTTTTCGAAGGAGCAAGAGGAAAATTTCTTCCATGCAGATGAGGAATCAATTGATGTCTTGCCCCCATCAACACAAAGAGGAGGGTTGACACAGGCGATTCCAGCATTCTCCAACTCGCTGCGTAGTTTCCATTTCGATAATCACTTCGTTGGGTTGTCTGATCGCAAACAGGCCAGCAGCATTAATATCGAAGAAGTCCCTAGTCCCACTCTACCTCAGCTGAGTCTTCGGAATATCGAAGGCGCGGAATGTCCAACGTGCGCAAGGTTCTTGATCGTTGATGATGATGAGTTCAATCTGTTTACAATGAAAAATCTATTTGAAGCTGTGGGAATCACGCGGGTTGATGTAGCCAGGAACGGAGTTGATGCGATAAAACTGATTTCTGAGAAGGCGAAAGACGAATGCCACAGTTCGTATGCTGTTGTGCTTATGGATTGCGAGATGCCGATGATGGATGGGTTTGAAACGACAAAAAAACTGCTGGAAGTGAGCAGATCAGGAATGGTCCCAAAGCAAATGATTTTAGGCGTGACGGGTCACGCTGGGAAAGAAGCTCAGAAAAAATGCATGAAATGTGGGATGGTTGATGTCCTCACGAAGCCGGTTGGGAAGAAGGAACTAACGGCAAAGTTAGTGAAATTACTAAAGGATTGCCAATAATGACCGTGCGATTATTTTGAGTATTTTATTGAAAAGCTGACCAAGCAAGATTCAAAGTATACGAGATGTTTTTTAACAAATTCGTCCATGTAGTTTGAGTGAATTTATGAAATATTGGAGTTTATGTTGGCAGCTGCCAATGATAATTTTATTCTGTGATTGGTATAAGAAAAAAAAGTATAAAATTTATATGTTAAAAGTAGTTTCTGTTTTTTCTGTTCGAAAACATCGTAGGCTTGCCTTGTCATTTATTCGATGCTTTCATAGTCTTAATTTAACCTCAATAGCATAAACCTGTTTCTGATTGAAAATGAGGTCAAAAATTCAATAATTTTACTTTGGAATAGCTGAAAAATTAAGCATTAGATTTAATTTTGACCAAGTCTTTGAGAGCCTTTACTCGTGATTTCTTTAATATTGAGCTAGAAAGAGAGCGCCTTCGCCCTAGCCTCGCTTCGCTTTGGAAGCTTGTTTTTGAGTCAGTCAATACATTCTCAAATTCGATGCGAACAAAACGACATCGTATATAATCCCAATAAATTCCGAAACCCAAACCGAAATTTAAAACTTTTTTGAAATTAGTTTCAAGTACTTGAACCAAAATGGACTCTCTCGTCTCAACTCGCGTGCGCAAAACCTCGATGACGCACGAAGAACTCCTTGAGTTAGCTCTAGAGGCAAAAAACATTGAACTTGACGAATGGAAAACAAAATTAAAACACATTGAAGCTGAACTCCAAAAGCTCGGTGCAAGCTATCAGGAAGTCCAAGCCAATCTCGAAAACCAGATACGAATTGTTGAAAGTCAGAAGGATCTGAAGCAACAGCTCGATGAAAAAGCAGCTGAGTATGAGAAATTGACTCATGAATATGAAGGACTGAAGGCATCTGCTGATGCCACCTCTTCTGAGGATAAACTCAATAGCTTAAATGAGGAAATTAATCAAGTGAAGGAAAGTGCAAAGGAGAAAGAGGCTGAGCTTCAAAGAAGGATCCAAGAGCAGAAGGATGCCTTTGGAGAGCAGTCAAAATCGTTGCAAGAGAAATATGCAGCAGAGTTAGAAGCGCTTGTTCAGTCGCTAGCGCAGAAAGAGAAGGAAATTGAAAGGCTCACGAATGAGTTGGAACAAACAACTCGTGGAGCGGATGAAAAGAGCAAGCTGCAAGAGAGTTATGATCAGCTTTTAGCACAAGTTGAGGAGGCTCGTTCCGCCTACAATACCAAGGAAAAGCAGCTATCTGAAGAGATTGAGAGACTAACCCAAGAGCTAGCTGCCAAGGAGCAAGAAGCCAAGGATATTAAAACCGAATTAGAGAATTTAGCGCAATCACACGCTGATGAACTCCATAAAATACGCGAAAGCCAGAGCAGCCTCGGATCTAAATGGTCTCAGGCGATCCAAGAAAAAGAAGAGGAACTCTCCCAAATTAAAGCCGAACTCGAGAAAAGCAAAGATCAACTACACCAGACGCAAGAATTAGAAGGTAAAGCGAAGCAACTCGAGCAAGAGATTCAGAATCTCAAAGACGAGCTTGAGAAGAAAGCGCAAGATAATAAAACAGCTGAGGATGCGCTAAGAAAAGAATTGGAAGGCCAAGTCCAAGAACTTGAGAATAGGTTGCAAGAGAAAGCACAAGAGCTTGAAACTGCTATCCAAGAGAAGGAGACAGCTCTCAAAGAGTTAGAGGATCAGCATGGCGCTGAAAGACTGAAATTAGATGAGGAGAAAAACAAAATTAGTGAGGAGTTAGAGCAGAAAAAGCAACGAGTTGCTGAACTTGAAAAGGAACGCGAAGAGCATGAAAAAGAGCTGGAGGCCCTGAGGGATGAAGTTCGTAAAGTTAATGAAGAAAGCAAGGAATTTGAAGAGAAGATACAGCAATTACAACCAGAAATCGAGGAAAAGAAACGTCAGCACGAAACAGAAATACATAATGTTTCAGAAGAATGGCGAAAAAAAGTCGAGGAGATGGAGGGCGAATTAAATCGTTTAAAAACGGAGCATCAAGAAAATACAGAAAAAGCGAAAAATGAGAAAGAGGAATGGGAGCAAGAAAAGCAGAAATTAGCTGCTGAGAAAGAGGAGTTTAATAAAAAAAGAGGGGATACGGCTGAGCTAACGAAAAAGATCGAAGAGATGAATGGCGAAATTGATAGACTTAAGGAAGGGGCTTCTAAAAGAGAGGAAGAGTTGAAGCAAGAACATGAAAGCTTGCTGAAAAGAATACAAGAGCTGGAAGCTAGTGAGTAGAGGTAGGACATACCAGTTTTTATTGTCTCACGTCCAAATCGTTAGAATAAACATTTCATAATTTTCATTGTACGAGAAAACTTAAATTGAGGTTAGTGAATATCGAACTTCCTTGATTAATTTTCAAAAAAGAAAACACCAAATTTTAGAAAAAAGATATTAGTATTGGTCTCAGATGGGCAGTTTGATAGGAAACTGGACTAAGAAGCTTGGATCATAGTCCGAAGTATTTTAACGAGCTAATTCCATTGATATAAGATGAGAATTCAGGGTTATTTGATACAATTCCCTTTGCAATTTCTAATTTGTTTCTAATATTTTATTTCATTGAAATCTTTGTCTGTTGTAAAACGTATATCTCACTCTCTACTCAATCGTGAGTATATAATTATAATGCTAGTGATTACCGAATTTGAGAAGTTAGCTAAACTAACATCATTTTCTGCTCATGACAGATAAATATGAAATTTTGAACTTCCTTAGAGAATAACAACTTCACTTTTTCAAGAATCAAATCGACTCATGGATTTGTAATGAATGGCGTCGTTTCAGTTGGCTGCGTTCCCATTGTATTTCCGTCTTGCATTGTTCCATAGGTTAGTGGGCCTGGGGCTCCAATATTCATCTGAGTAGGTTGACTGGTTTGCGTTGGGTATCCAGGTGTCACAGATTGATTTTGAGCCAGATAGGATGGGGAGACCTGCTGGCTCGGGTCAGAGGGAACCATATAGATCGGATAAGTGGGGTTAAGCGACACAGGAATTACTACTGCAGGCATCATCTTTGGAGCCCATTTCTCAGGTTGTTTGAACGGAGGCAGTGCATAGGCCGGATACACAATGTGGCAAGGAATCACAACTTCCACATCACCGGCACAGCACACATCAGGCGAAGCCCTCGCATGAAGCGCAAATCTAGACGTAATGAGCTTTCCATGTGTCGTGGAGCTAATGAACTGCCCTTGATACGCCGGTGCCCTTTTCAACATAAGCGGGTCTTTACTGAAAGCGTCGCTGACTAAGGGACTTTTTGGAAGGGTAAAAGTAAATTCCACAGCTGTCAGGCCCTGCTTTGCTTGGATTTTGGCTGAATTCGTCGCTTGTGCGACCACGTGAGATCTAAACTCCGTCTTGCTGAGCGCTTTGATCGTAATAAACTGCCTCAGCTGGAAAGAGACAGAATCAACTGCTGCTGATGATTGGCTGTTATCAACCTCGACCAACACCTTGACTGTGTTGCCTGGAACGTAGATGTTCTTATCTAGAGACGCAGTAACTCTTACAGTGCCGTAGTCCTTACAACACCCGCAGGTTTTCACAGAGCCGAAAGCTGTTAACTTGTAATTATCTCCTCCTTTGATCTCTGGCGCCTCTCTGACGGTGAATCTGCTTTTGTAGTTGATTTTCGGGAAAACATCGCCTTTTGCGTCGAGATACGCTTCAATAGTGTAAGTAACCGATGCTTTGAGCCTGTGTTCGATGTGGTGGAAGGTCCCTGGGATATAGAGTGGAAGTTTGAAGCTGAAAGGGAAACTGTATTGGCCAGGCTCAAGTACTTGCCCTTTAAAGTCATAGATCTTGACTTTCTGGTGGAGACAAACTGCCGTCTCCGGAGTGATCTGCTCCTTATCAATGCGAACCTCGACTCCTTTTATGGGATCGTAGTTGCTTTCCTCGGTATGCCAGACCAGGCAGGTTTTTTCGAGACCTTTGATTTTGAGTTTTAAGTCGTCTCCAGGATATGGTCGATATAAATTAAGAAAAATGGTTCCTGAGACGGTTTCACCGGGATGGTAGCTATGATTGGCCGTTTGCACGTACAGATCGCCAAAATCCCGGCCTTTTTCGAAGTGTTTACCGTAGACAATCATGGGTATTGGAGAGGAAGAGAGTCGCTGCGATTTTTGATAAAATGAATAATTGTAAAATCTAATCGTTATTCAAGAAGTTTCTGTTTTTCATTTAATCGTTTATTCTGCAATAACGAAATGCTTATATTCTTTTTGCATAGAACGCTTCTCTTTTTTTGAAAGGAATTGTTCTGAGATATTCTTGAAAACGAATTTGATGCTGAGTGCGGATTTTCAGGGGTCTGATACAAACTAAATGGGCATAATAGTACATGAGATTAGTGCACAGATGATACAGGGGTTAACAACTATTTCTTCGTATATAAACCTTTGATTAACTGTAAAAATCCTAACTATAATGCTTGTAGGTAATATTGTCTTGTTTATCGGTCTGACAATTTTATGAGCTTTCCTTAGTGAGTAGTAAGTAGTTCGTTCGAACACACATCGCAGTCAAAATTATAGTTACAATGATAGGTTAATATTTGCAAGGAGTAGTTGCACAATGGCTAAGTCAACTAGTATGTAAAGTCCCACAATAATTCTGGGTTAACAGCTTCTTCAATATCTCCATAAAGGAAAGGAAATAATAAAGCGAGTTGTTGAAAATCAGTCACTCTAAAATTGTTTGTTAATATATTGTATGGAAGATGATGTTTAAAGCATGAGTAGTAGGAATTGACTAGTGATATGAATCTTCTAGCTGATTCTTTTTGTTTCCCGAAAGCATAATAGTCTTCATACTTATCGCTCTCTAAAGGGCATACCATTTCTTTTAAAACACGAGTTCGTTTGAAGGTGGCCTCCCAACTTTTCATGTAAATAAGACTTATTACTCATTAATATCAATTAGAATTCAACAGCAGAGCTGGAAGGTAGCGAAAATTGCTGTTAGAGCATCTAATATAACATAAATGAAGGATTCAAAAATCAATTGAATATGAAATAAGAAATTCAAATCGATTTTTCGGAAAAAAGGGTAAGAAACTAGGCTCTTACCATAATACATTCACTTTTCAAGTAAACATATGTTAATTATCACGGAAATCAACTAATATACGAATTCTTTTCGCAAGATTGCACCAAAATATTTTAAACTGATATTCAACCATTTGCAAACTGTCTGATCAAAGAAATGTGACCTGCAAGGTTACGAAAGTTGCTGCATGCAGTATCATAATTATTAATGAGCTAGGACGCTTCATATGTTGTCCAGGCGATTTAAGAAATAAACTCCAATAAAAATTTTGTCAAAGGCCTAGAATATGGTGTCCAAAAGAAAGGATCAAGATGATTTCAAAAACCTACATGAAGATCTCAAAACATATTACTCAGAAATCTACAAAGTAAGGGAGAACAAAGTTTCAACGCTGTTTGAAGCATTCCATATTGAAGAAAAAGCCTGGTTTTTGGTGAAATGTGCGAATAAACACATTAGCGATGCTATCTTCTTAACTTTTAAAAACGAGTTGAGCTATTTCGAGTGTCTAAAAGATTGTCCGTATGTTCCAACCATCAAAGATCATAAAATATCCTCCAAAGGAGCTTCAAAAATAGGAAGGTTCGCTTTTCAGAGATATTTCAATGTGGCTCAGCTGCTTTCAGAAAAAAGACATCAGGAACTACAAGCACAAGTCAAGGATCTGCTCATACATGTAGCGACTGCTTTGGACTATGCTTATCAAACTTATAGCATAG
>ENA-UOUE01000850-UOUE01000850.1-compost-metagenome-genome-assembly--contig:-NODE-850-length-22540-cov-12.403731_pt1 | contig 22540 bp, 20 predicted proteins | sample MGYA00238146_ERZ747223 | MGnify/ENA primary metagenome ERZ747223 (study PRJEB28781, sample SAMN06268865) | compost metagenome | isolation source: single cell | place: USA: California, Emeryville, Joint...
TCAATGCCCTCCTTATTACAAAGTAATTGTCAGAAGTGATCCAATATGGGGAGATACCCGATACTGTCTTGCTGGAAAAGATGTAAAAATCCAGGCCACGACTACAAGTCTTCCGGAGCAAATAATGCTACAATTTAGCGAGCCAATTTTATCGCTGTTCCCAGATCTTGAAACCCAATTATTCGTCAGCATTAAGGGTTTCACTCTCGAAGAATCTAACTACACATTTTCGATCATTTCCAACAAAACAATTCAGATAGATTTGAAATTTGATGAAAGAATTCCTGGAAACACTCTTGCAACAGCTGGGTTCGTCAATTCTTATCTACAGAATGTTACAGAAATACTCATGGCAAATAACTACAGGTTAATAAACCAAAACGCCTCGGTAAAGTTATTGGAATACTATCCATTCTCTCCAGCTCAAAAAGCTATGATTTCGACCACCAATGCCGTATCTGAAAGCGGTGGATCGATCATATCAGCTACTCTAATTGCATCCCAAATTGCAGGTGGTGGTGGATCGTCTCTGCTAGGAGCCTCATTTGCATGCGAACTCATTCAAATGTACAAATTCATTGACACAAATTATCCTCCCAATCTCCTTCTGCTCTTCAATGGATCATTCGAGTCTCCAGTAAGTCTCCAACTACCAATCTCGCTCGAGGGTATCAACGTTGAACTTGATACTGATGTCTACCAGAATGTGCAAGATAACAGCAAATTCGGAGTTTATGAAATGAGTCCTTACTTCATTCAGAATGGCATCTCCGAGCTGGCAACTCTAATCTTGCTCCTTGGACTTTTAGGACTCATTAAAGGCCTTCAAAAAATCAAGAGGATCAAAGGCAAGTACAGAAAATACTTGAATAAATTTGAAGCCTTTATCGGTTGGAACTATATCCTGCTCACCATTATCTCAGCCAATACAAAAGTCACACTCTATCTTTCCCTAAACCTTGGCTATCCAGATTTTTCAACCTCGCTGGGACGGTTTTGCTTCCTTCTTTCATCGACTCTTGCCCTTGGACTCTGCATGCTAACTTTTGTGTTGGGTCAGTTTGTTATCATGAAATTCAGGGAAATCACGGCAAGGAGCTATTATCCAAAGAGGAGACTGACTCAGCAAGAGCTTGAAAAAAAGAGAAAGGATCAGAGACTTGACGTTGTGATCGAAGAGTACGAAACACATAAATTCTGGCAGGCGGCTTACGTTCCACTTTTCCTCGTGAGAACTGCTGGAGTTAGTGTGATATTGGTCGTGTTCAAATTCTATGGACTCACCCAAGCTCTGGCAATAGAGGCACTTAACCTCTGGTTCTTGGGGTACCTAATCTATCATAAGCCTTTGAAAGACAAGGGGGATTTATACGTCCAGATCACATATGAGACATTCAATGCGGTGATTGGGTTCATAATAGTGATCATGAGTTTCTTGGATATATCTGGAGATACCTCATCTGAAATGAGAATCAACTGTGGATGGGCAATTATCGGCTTGAATTTTGCTGTCATCGGATTCAGTATCATTCTTGGACTAGCGTCAGGTATCTCGGCGATAATCAAAGGGATCAAATGGATCAAAGAATACCTAACAAAGCGAAAAAAGCAAAAAGAAATCTTACAATCAGATTCTCCTATAGTAAGAATCCGCCCATCTCGAGTGATCAGAGCCAATAGAATGGAGGCTGTGAGAGCGCTGCAACCTGTATCTCCAGGCAGTTCAGTACTCGACATTGATAACACTACAAGACCTCTTAATTAAGCCAAAAAATCGCGTTTTTTTTTCTCTCTTAAGTCTCTTCATTCGTCATTCCCATCGCAACTCGATGGCAATGAATCGCAAAGACATCATAGTTATCAAAATGATTAATGAATCATATTAATTGTTAGCTTTAGAAAAGTTGGTCTTTATTATAGAATTCTATATATAAAAGTAAGCGCAATCAGAACAACAACAAACAATTTCAGCCGAATAATCTTTGGATATAATTAATATTCACATCATACTCTGATGTAATTTATACGTATTACGAAAAAATAACTCATTCAGCAGCAGCGATTAAGACCGTTGTAGCTTTTTCGTTCTAAAATTCTTATTCAGATCATAAATGTCCCTATTAAAGCAAAAATTAGGCTGAGTTCGTCTCATTTCCTGAATCATTGATTCGAAATTTTGAATCGACTCCTGCGTCGTCTTCTCACGATATTTCCCGGCTCTTGTTTCCGCAATCCTAATCACAATTTAATCCTGCAAGTCAGCAAACTCTTACGTGTTGTAGTTAGGATTTTGACCTAAGTTTTCCTTTTTCAGCTGATCAAACTCCTCCAAAAACGATTTTTCGAACGTCAGTTCCTTTTCATTCAGAAAATGAGGGTCCCGGCTTAAGTACCTCTCAACCTCACGTTTTGAAGGCTGGCGAACAGATAGCAAGTTACTAATATCAGATAAATATATGAGAAATCCGTTTTTCGCAAATAAATCGTACCCATTTGGCTTTCGATACTTCACTTGACTAGTTCTTAGGTTCCTTTCACCTCTCTTTCCTAAATCTGGTGATCCATTCTGCTGCTGCTGTGAGAACTGGCTTTCTTCCATTGATCTCCTATGCCCGTGGTTTCGATCACCTCCACTACTGTAATCTCTTGCACTTTTCCTTGCGGATACCACACTAAAAGCGTGTCTCGCTGAGGGATGATGACTGAAGCTTTCTTCAATTTGTTTGTCTTTTTCTTTGTATACCTGGATATCATGCCTCATTTTCCTTATGAAATCCGTGAAATAACCTACAAATCAATCTTTAGATAAGCATATGTGATCAATACATACCATGCCTAATATTGAATCCTTTTGAGCAACTCGCTCTTTCGTAGTATTCTGCAAGATACGCATTGTCAACGGGTGGTTTCTTCTCAACTTTTTCAATAACTGTCTCTTTGTTTGTCACGCAACTGAATTTCCAAACTATTATGATGATTGCATTATCGACTGTTTACTTGAAGTTAACGTAGGTTTTCTTAAATACGTCTTTATCCTGCTGCTTTACTGGAGGCGCAGATGCGTGTCTAATATGATAGGTATTGAGAAGCGATAAGTATGCTGGCTTTTCTTGTTTTGTGTATTCATGCGGTGGCTCCTGTGGATTTTTGACTCCAAAATCCTGGAAAGGGTCGTATTTTGTCTTGTTATAAACAATGACAGAGCCTCTGACTTGGAAATCCGATGGCGCATCGGCTGAAACTCCAACGTGAATCTCGGGCTTGTAAGTTTTCATTGGATTGCGGGGAGGTGATGGCTGCTTAGCGAGTTGCTTTGTGTAACTTATTTTCAGGTAGTCTGGGTTATCTGGACTTTCAACGCTACTGGTTTTGACTCGCTTTGGTCTGGAAGGGTTCGAGCCCGGGGCCGCATGGTTGTCGCTCATTTGCAATAAAAAATTGAGGGAGTTAATGAAAATCTCACTAATAAAAATAAAACAGACTGAAAGCGAGCTCAAGCACTATTATGCTCTATAATGATAGGAGCCTTATTTATTACGAGCGATTAACAATTGAACACGGGGAAAAGACTTATATAGAGAAGACAGTTAAGTCAGATCTTCACTGATTGCATGGGAACTGACTAATAATGTTGGGTTATGATGACTTTTGATCACATATAAAGCAACTTATGGTCGATAGATACTATATTGTTGAATCAACCTTAAGGATGTCGAGTTTAATGACGTCCTTAATAAGTTAGTTTATCATGTAGGAGTATTCTTCATATTAAGAAAATGAATTTAAGAGAAACGCATCTTCCTTGGAATGGAGTTTTGCTCAAAACAACTTAGAGCAGGTGATTATCGAGCAGAGATTGTTTCTTTGTAATCTGCTCTAACCCGAAGAAAGCAATTAATATTTGAGAAATTAAGTTTTATCGGATATTTTCCAATTTGTCTTTCTTTTAATTAAAATTTGTAACTCTCTCTTAGAGACAATTCTCCAAACAGCAATGACCAATGAGAAGAATTGCTTACACTGTGAATTTTCCCATTAACCGCCTAGTTGTAATTTCAACTCTCCTTTCAAGAATCACAGCCATGGCAGTTTCAAAATCAGTTAGTGGCCAGATATTCAAATCTGAACTTCGATTTGCAAGTTTCATTGAGAATTTTCAGACTTTTGGTTCTCTTTTTCGAGCACGTTTTGTCGCTGTTAAAACCTTTTGCAAAAGGCTCATTGTGAGGTACTTCTCTCTTTTTCAGTATCAAGTGTTGTCTTCTGCATTACTTTGAAGTATTCCATTCACTCATACTTTCAGACGAACGCAGGATATAGCATCTCAGATTTTTTCGCTTTTTGAGAGCGAGCACTCAACTGCCTTAAGCATGCCGACTCTATACCCAATATAGCACCTCATGCATGCGTTCTCGAAATCTATTCAAAAAATTTGTAACTCATCAGCGTCTTGTTTTCTCTTTGCTAAGTGCTCATATATTCAGCAATAAGCAGCGTGCTGGCTCACCAGAGATCTACCATCTGTCAGAAGATGGCATATTACGGACATAAATCGGTTAGAAACTGTGTTATCTCTCGTTCATCCTGTTTGTAAAAGTTCCCACTAATTGAACGTCTACCATAATTTTTCTCAATATATCGGCTTTTGCAATGACAAAATCAACAATTACAAAAAAAGATGTCCCCGAACTAATGATTCAACCTTCTTGTATCCATCCATAATGTCGCAATAGAAATCAAGTCGAACAGCTGTGCCTAATCTCTTTGTAAAATGATAATCTATGCTGTTGGATTCCATTCACCACTTCATTAGTAACTTTTTTTCATACGAAAACACCGCAGTGCATCGAGGAATAGTGGTGTTTTCTAACTTATGCCAGATGACTATCCATTTCAAACCCAAACTTTATCAGCAGTCGCCATCTCTTTTGAATGAGTTTTCTCACAATGTCTTCGCTAATGCTTTCTCTATCCTCATCCATTTGTGGAGATAGTATTCGATAACTCACAGTGAATTCTTTCAATTGCCACGAAATAAAACCGTTGCATTTTCGACTAATTCACTCTTTCTATTCCAAAGAATTGTGTGTGTACATTAAGAGCTGGCATTTTCAAAAGCACATTTCGTTCACAGGAAGTTTGTCATTCAAAATGAAAAGATGAATAGCCTTACCCATGTCTTAATTAATGTACTCAATTAATATTTCTCGTGCACTTTAGCACATGCAACACCAGAAAAATCACATTGAATATTTAATATACTTTACAGTTGGTAAATTTACGCCAGGCTTATACACCATTAAATCTGACAACTCTTCCATCTGTTTTACACACATTGAGAATCTCCTTCACTTGCCCTTTTCAAAAAATAGTACACTTACTGCAGCAGCTATTGGGAACCTCTTTGAAATATAAATTATTTAGGCACCTCTCTATTGAAATTATCATTCAAATACCACTCAAATAGATTGCTTTTTGTTACCTTGCTCCTCAACTAAAGCATAATTCGCCGGTTTCTTTATAATTTCAGAAATTTTCGCCTTCACTCTCTTCACCTCTTTAAGGAGATCGAGATAAGCTTGCGCCACCAAATGCTCTTCTCTAGCTTTTTCTATAGGTGATTCCTCTTTCGGTTCTTTGATCCCGTTACAAAGCGTTTCAAGTTTCGTACAGCACTCCACTAAATCAGTTGTAGCCATATAACTATGAACTATTAGCTAAAATAGCTTGAAATATGTACCTGCAAGACCCACGTAACACCGCGGTTTTCGCTGCCACGCTACTCCAGTCTCTGACCTGGATTGACTCGTATATTTTCGGAAGAAGTTCATTAAAACAGGAGGAGTCGGCTCCCTTCAGCAATGAAATCGCTGTTTCGGCATCTCCGCCTAAGTATTCAACCGCCAACGCCCAATCTATCGGTTCGCTTTGAGATTTCGATCCAAATTTGCTCATCTTAACACAAAGGGAAGTCGGGCTTTGATCTGATGTCAGGATATTTTGGGATTTAATAATTGTAAGCACTTAATTTTATTGGAATCAAGTCCTCTGATATAATTAGGTTTTATAAGTTTATTACCGTTAATCGGCACCATAAATGCAAATCCGACGCACAGCAACTAAACACGCTATTTAATGCCATATTTTACGAATTCAAAATTCAGAATTCTTCGCTTCAATAATTTTTATAGCTGGAAAAAACGCCTCTCGGGGAAGGGTAATAGGAAGTGATTCTAAATCAACAAGAATATTAATTCTTACGCTTTGTGACAAAAGAAAATTGAGGGCATCCACAGCTTCAAGACACACATTAGAGAGGTCTCATGTGGATTAGCGTAGCAATGGATTTTCCGTAAAGATCATAGAAAAGTGAATCATCGAAGGTAAAGGGTGGTGGGGAGAGGAATGGAACACAATTAATAAAAGTTTTGAGGTGTTCGTCGGAAATTAGACATTGTACGATTTAAAAAAAATTAAATTCCGACAACTGGCTTGTTAGAACGATTTAAAAACCAATTAGAACTAATAACCTGGCAAAATCAATTAAAACGGGTTCGCAAGTGCTGGCGCGTTTTGTTTATAAAATTGGAACATGAACTAAATGAACAGAAAAGCAAGCAAATTACACAATTAGAGGCTGTGAGCTGTTCGTGACGGCCACATCTAGCAAGATAGTCATCCTTAGCTCTAAACTTCATTGATTAGATCAGATATGTGCCTTAGCAGGCGAATCATTCTGATTTCATCTTTTATTGTGAGAGGCGAGCGTAATTTACATTACTTACGACAACGAAGGGTCAAAAAAGAGAGATTAACCAAGAAAATGAGATATGCTGTTAAGGCATCTATTAAAACATGCTGCCGGATGAAGCATCAGCTAATTTTATATGAAATCATTAAATTCCAGCAAGGACATTATTGTAAATCTGGCTATACACCTCAAACACATTGATAGCATTAGTTTCGATTGATATTCATAGAGATATTTATCAAGTAAATCGGTAATTGTTGAAAACACAAGGAAATAACCCATTCATTTCCTGTGATATTTTTCCCGCTAGAGCAATAGATTCGAACTACTCAAATCTAAGTAAAAATTATAATAGCGCTTTGCATTATGATAATACACGATAGTTGTGAAATTATATATATATAGATCTAAATTCTTTTCGATTATCACTCAAAAATCACTTTATCTCTAAAAAGCACCTTTGTATCCAGGGATGTATAAACCAAATCCGATTGCGCCGGGTGCATGTTAAACTCTGGGGTGAATTTAAACCCTTTCTTTCTCAACTCCTCATAAGAGTTTTCTTTCGCTTGGAACTCCCGAAGGATATAATTCGTGTTATAATCATGGAAAATCCTCGTGTCATAAATCCGAATTAACACCTCATCCACCCTTAAATAGAACCTCAGCAGCCCGTAAAAGCAATCTTTCATCGCTCGGAATCTGAAATGCGATTGGCTCAACCCCGAGTCATCAAGCTCGTCTTCAAATAAAACTATCGAATCGTTCCAAAGGATCGGATTGTCCATTCCAAGTCGTTTTATAGGGATTTCCTCATCGGTTTCCTGAAGATATACCTTGGCAACATCTTTCATAGTCGCATTCGTAGTAATAACACCCAAATCAATAGAAATATCTTCCAAGTCTCTATGTTTTTGCTTTAGCAATATCGTCCCCTTATATGGAGTGGAATAAGTCCAATCGCTTAGTTTCTCAAGGACTTTGAGCCCTCCATCGAGGGGAGCTGCTTTATTCTGCCAATATTTCGCTTCTTTGACTTTTACTTCCGTTGGTTCGGCCTGAATGCAATCTAAGACCTCAGTTGTCTTTGTCTGGCCGTAGTTAGGCAAGAAAGCCTCTTTGCGCCTGGCTATATTCGCATATGACAAAGAATCAATCGCTGATATCCAAAAGGTTAGTCCGCTCTTAACATGGTGAATTTCAAAGGAATTATTCCCATAGACGATGTCAGGGACTCTTTGGAGTTTGAGTCTATCCGTCAATTGATCGAGTTCTGTCGATTTTAAGATTTGCGTCTTGGAAACCTCGAACTTCCAGCCGTTTAAATATTCCGTTATGACCTCCACGTGCGATTTGTGTGGTATGTGAGCCACGCCTTTGCCGAGAGCTTTAGAACCGTCCATCAACATCGCTGTTCCTTAATTTCAGAATTATTTGAATACAATTATTTAACTGCGCTATCTTAGAACTTTCAAAAAGAAACTTTGATTTGTTTATGTCTGAAAAATTGCCTAGAAGCCGCGCAAAGCCGATTGTAAAGGCGATTAGATGTGCTAGTGTTCGATGAGACTTAGACCATGGACAGCAGCTTATTTTTTTGTATCAAGGGTGGTTTGAATGTGTGAAAACAGAGAAAAAACTATGTAAAATTAGCTAGTCGCTTTGACGTATTTTGATAAGGACGAGGACTATCAATTAATACTTAACAGTCAAATCCGCTCCTTTTCATAGAATATAATAAAACTATATTCTCCTCAAAACGAAATGAAACACTTGCCGCTCTTATGGATAATCATCCGCTGACATCGATAAACTCTTCTCAAGGTTGCTATCGTATGTAAGGCGGTCATATGCGGCTGATATCATGAATTAATTCCCAAAAAAATACAAGCACTTACCGCTTCTAAGCCCGCTTTTTTGTCCCTCAGATTGCAAGGAGCTCATCAGCTTGCTGACAAAGTAAAGCAGCAAACCCGCCATAATTATGATAATGAGAATAAATGTCCCGATCAGCGCGCGTAAGAGAACTATGTCGTCAGAGTTATCAGAGAATCCAATACTGAGTTGCACGACAGCCACGGTTAAAACTAAGATGAAAAACACAACGCTCCTATAGAAACAAGCATTATACTTCCAATTTATTGCTTATTGCTTACCATGTGCGGAACATTGAGAGTCTTGATTGGTCAGAGTAGAAGATTGCGTTGAATCCAAGGAATGCTAGCACACAATTACCTGCCACCTACATAAGTTTAGACTTGCCGCCATGATAAGCTTAGTATTGTTACCAGTCCTGTCATCACATAGACATAAATCGGTTTCAGAGAGGGAAGATAAATATATTGAACGACTAAAAGTCCAAGAGCGGTTGCGAGAGAGGCTCCCAAAAGGAGAATTGCGTAGTTTTGGTATCTTCTTAAATTTTTTTCGGCGTTTTGTATTTTCTTTGCAAGTGTGATGGAGTCTTTTATTCTTTTCTTCGGCATTTGTGAGCTCTATTTATATATCTACTTTCCTGAATTATTTTATTTAACTCACCTTTCTTGGATTTTCCATTTAAAAATGAAGAAATATCATGAATCCATTATTGAATCAGTGCTTAAACAAATATAGTGAGGATCATTAGTATTGCTCTAGTAGATAGGGAAGAAAGATAATCAATATAAGAGATTTCTCAAGGAGCTGAAATTTGAATTCTAAGGTTAACAATTGATTACACTTCGAAAGAAATGCTTCTTCGTCAACAATGCTCAGAATTGCCTCATGATAAATAAATGAGGTTGTTTCTATTGAGAGGTCAAAGACTTGAATTTCTGTGCGAGTGCCTCCCATATAGTAATAAGGAGATTTTTCAAACAATATATTAAATGCTTTTCCACTGAGATAATTGCACTTTTGTCTCTTGTGTAATAGCTGATACGAACAGATTGTTTTGATAGTTAATACATACAAAGCAACTTCAAATATTACAAGCTCGACAAAAATCCAACAAACTCAATAATAATTTCAATTTACCCTCTTCACGCACGCACCATATCCAAGAATTCACCTCAACATATTTAAAATCTGTCCTCACTTTGCTGCTTCACCTTGCAATTCTTCTGTACTTCTAATTCCAGCTTTATCTCCAACCGGTTCAACATTCTCTGTTTTTGCCTGACTATTTCTCTGCTTTGTCTTCTCCAACATCTCCCTTTTTTGCTGCTCTAGCGCTTTGATTTCGTTTTGAATTTTATACTGCATGTACATCCCTGGCACCTTTGCTCCCATCACCGCAGCAGAAATACACAGGACAGTCAAAGTACCTGTATACAACCAAAATCTCGTTCTTGCATTTTTCAGACTCTTTGCTTTAGCGAGCCCTTTTAAAAACTTACGGTCTCCATAATTCACAAATCTTGTTTGGTAATCATAATAAGCATTCTTATATTTGGCTTTATATTCGGCTCTGTGATGATAAACATATTTCATATCGTCCACTGCATGCAGCAAACTATCCGTAATGGAAAATTTACGATCCACCACCTTCCCGTAGACTTTAGCCGATAAGAGTGTTTTTTCAAACGGTTCAGTTATTCTTCTACGGACAAAGTCAGCCCACCAATTTAAAAACCTCGTAAAAAGTCCAGTCTCATCAGTATCTGAGTCTTTGAATCCTTTTTGGTAGTATCTCTGCCTCTGATAGTACTGATTAGTAACATTTGGATTGATTTGGTTGTTTCCGGCGTTTGAATTTTGCAAATGACTTCCTTTCCTCTGCGCTTTTGAAGAATCCACATTGGTATAGTTGTTGCCTTTTAAATCGATGCCTCTTTGCTGATCGTTTTTGTTTTTCATGGCATTGAAGAATTTTTTCATGGCGCAATGCTAACCCAACACTAAAAATTATTAGATACTTGATAAAAATGCAATTTTTTATTCAGATTGCCTGAATATGAATTAACAATTCATATGGATATCCAATTCCTTCGCTTTACAATAACATCCGGTTTTCATTGCAAATTATCCACTCTAATGAGATCTATTTATATATTTTATGCATTCCGTTGTCAACCTAGGCGCATGATTCATCTCTCTTCCATCATTTTGGTGTATCTGATTCTTACTACACAACTTAGAATTAATGATTCCTCAATTTCAAATTTCCATTAGCATTGTAGGAGTTCTCCTCGATAATCGGTTTTCTCTTTCACTCTGTGAATCTTTACATTCAACATAGATTCTGCCAGGATAAATTTCAGATATTATACCGGACTTTTTGAATAACAAGGCAGGAATAAAAATAATTAGGCGGGTTTTGCCTTGAGAGATATAACTTGTTCGACGCCTCGCTATAATTAAAAGTGTTTTTCGCGGAAACAACGCCTCATGATCCAAAGGAAACTTCTCGCGTCGTTAAAGTCCTCAGAGAAAGTGAAAAGTAATTCTCATTAATTTTTCGATTCCTCAGCCTGTGCCTCTCTAGAAGCCTACCGGGATGAGCTCACCGGACTTCGCCCGACAGCAAAACTCCAGCTTGACGGCCTGAGTCTAGTCTGCAAATTTTCAAGAAATTCGCCAAATATTCTCATTGCTGGAGATGAAACCGGGAAAGTTTATCTCGTTGATACAAATAAATATATTTCCTATGGGAAAAAAGATCAAATCCTGCCTGAAATGCAGCCAACTAGTAATAAAAACAGCAGCATCATACCTGATCGTTCCAATGTTAGGTTTATTTATTTGCCATGCGAGTCCTATATTCGATCTGGATTGGAATGCAGGCTCGAATGAGTTTTTAACGGCTTCAGGGGATTTAACTTGTGCTGTTTGGGACGTTGAAACCTCGAAACTGCTTTCGAGAGGCATTGGGCACACTGTGAGCATCCGATGTGTGGAAGCGTGCCAATATAATCCAAGTGAGCGCTTGCTAGTGGCTTGAGTTGTAACCAATGGTGAAAATATTAGAGCTGTTTGTAACAGGAGGCAGAGATGGGAAACTTATGCTGTGGGATATTCGTACCAGCAAGAAAATCCCAGACGAACAAGAAAGCTGCATGGAGGCTTGTGAAATCATATCTTACGAGCAAGCAGGTACGTAACAAACGTGTCGAAAGGTCTAAATTTATGGTCTAGAGGAGAATTCGTTTACAGGGCTCTCTTTCTTGGGAGATGAGAAAACGCTCGTTTCAACGCAAATCAATGAAAAGTAAGGATATTGAAGTTCTTTTAACGATAACACATGAATATTTTAATAGTGATATTCGTGTCTGGGACCTTCGAAAGATCGATCCAGCGACGAGTAAGCCACAATCGACGGACACAGGCAAGAAAAAAAGAGTCAGTAAAAAGAAAGAGGCGAAGGAAGAAAGCATGATGCTGATGAAATTTAATCAATATACTAGCGTCGAGGCTAAAATCAATAAGATCCTGGCAAAAGTAACCGATGCGAAGGAAAATTTAGACGCAGAGACATCGAAGTAGGGATATTTCCATGGAAATGGCGTTTTAGTTACAATTCATAGGAAATATACAACAGAGCTTGAAGAGCTGATAAAGAACGAGGAAGAAGCCTTAACAAAACTGCGGAATACTAAATCGAATGTAAAGGGGAATACTTCAATGTATGTTACACCTGATGAATCGAAAATACTCGTCGCTAATCTTGATCATAAGTAACTTGCAGTTGAAAACCCAAAGTTTAATCTTAATTCTCAGAGGATATATGTATAATGTCGGGAATGTCGATCGGGAAAAACCAAAACTTTTTGAAGGATTTGAAGCAACTAAATATGGTATTTTGAATTGAGTTGGCTTAATCGTTTGCCCTTTACTATTCAATAGCCAAGCTGATCCTCAGTCCAAATCATAATTTTGCGTTGGGTGGAAGTAGAAATCATAAATTATATATCTGGGATGTCGATTCTCCGGGAGCAGAGCCATTTATGGAACTTGATTATCATGTTGGAGAGGTATCATATGAATTTATCAATGGGTGATGTATAATTTGTTTGACTAGGTTAACGGCGTGGACTGGAGCTCTTCAACTCAGAATTTTATTGCCTCCGTGGCAGATGATCATCAACTTGTGTTATGGAGTTTCGATGAAAAATAGTTTATGGTTTTGAAAAATTTGTTGAATTTAGATAGATAGTCTTTATATGCGATAGCGAATCGTCTAAATTTATATTTGCGATTCAAGCTTGCTTTGCGATTGAGCTTATTATATGTATTCTTTTTATAGATAAAGTTTCATGTCTTATAAATGTATTATGATTGACCGTTTTGAAATGCCAATTAGAGAGTTAAAAAAGTAGAAAGATACTAGATTCTTAGATCCATTTGAGTAGCCTGAGATGGTCAAAGCACACACACCTATATAACGTGATTATCTTGATATAAATTTCAGAAAGATTCTTCCCCATAAAAATTTAAACCCGTTAGAGATTTTTGATAACAAAAAAGAAAACCACAATAAAATAAAACAAATTGAATCAATCATGTCTGGAATCAACACAGCAAGAAGATGAATTCTCTTTATCTTCCTTGCAATAAAACTTAATTCATAATTTAAAATACCATTGCTTGCAAAATAAATTTGTGCACAAGCAGTCCTGCGAAGTTAACTATATTCATTTTCTTCGCTGTCAAAACCATCTGGAAAGATCCTCAAATGCCTATGTGCTGCCATAGGTGTTTTTTCTTGTAATTTCGACACAATTTCATCTTTAAAAAACCGATTTTCGAAAATTCCTGGTTCAACTCGATCGGTAACTTCAGTCCCAAAGAGACTATGAGAGACTCGCGATTGTGGAGATGCGACTGATAGCAGCGATTTCGCACTTTTATCAAAACCATTCGTTTGTATTTTGCTGAGGTCCACTTTTTCTATCCCTTCTCGTTTTTTTATTTTCGAAAACGCGCCGCCTGATTTCGCCATTATCATCGGTGGGTTTTCAAAGCCTTCTACATCAAAGTCATGAACCTCGGCTTCATAATCTACAAAAAATCTGAGCTGCAGTTCAAAACGTGATTGTAAGGTTACTTTCTTCCGATCTTCTCACTTCAAGTCCTTGGACCCTCGGCTCTTGAGGGTTTTTCTCGGTCACTGTTGACTTTGTTTGTGATCTATGCGAATAGGCTTGAGATCTATGTGAATAGGTTTGATGGGATAAATTCATCGAGTCTTTCTTCGATTCTCCCGATTTGTCAGTCGGGTTAGACTCCCTTTTTTTCTTCGTTGGAACAACCTCCATTCCTCTCGCCGATATGGTTATCTATATATTATGGTAAAATTAGATATTAGGAATATCCTAAATTTGAAACGAATAGCAAGAAATAACGTAATTGCATGAACGATAAAGAAAAACGTTTGCTTACTTCTTTCGCTTCTTCTTCCTCATCTGATGAATGCTCAGTTTGTAAGTCCTTCGTTTGCCATTTATTGCTCCCGAAGAACAATTGCTCATTGTCGTTGTTTTTCACAATCGGCGTAAGACCCATTAAAGATTCCGGAATGCCAGCTTGCAGTTCAGCGTAAAATGGCTTTATTTCCGGATTCGTTGTGTTAATCACCATACTGAGGGGAAGCGTTCCGTGTTCACGGCTTAAGTCACTACCAGACTTAAGATCAGACTTATTCGCTGGATCAATTTGCTTTTCTATCGATTTGCTATCAGAAAAATCAGATTTAGAATCCTCATCATCTTTGCTATCGTCATCAGAGCTATCAGTTCCTGAGCCTGCCAGTTTTGACATGGTTCTTTTGTGGTTTATTCTCTAATTTATGGTCATTTAAGAAAGTTATTGACGTTTTTCGTACTTCTTGCATTTTCCTCAATAGCTCCTTGTTTTTTTCGATATTGTCCGTATCGAACCCCATATCCCTCGCAACACAATTTCCCATCTCCGTCTTATCGTTTTGAAAAACCTGTAAAAAATTTACTTGATAAATCAAGAATTATCAACGCAGAGGCTAATAGTTTTATTAATATAATATCTCCTGCTGGAATTTCATTATCCCTGTATAGTATTCCCCCTTTGAATCGGTGCTTTTCTTTGCATAGTCCTTTCGAGTCCACCTCAGAGGCTAGAGCTTTAAGACTTTGCAATTCCTCTCAATTTGGGGATTTCACTAACATTCTAATTGGCGCTATATACATTTTCAATCAAAACTTCAACATTAAAAGCTAATTTCCAGCGGTAATAAAGATCTCATAGAAAATTAAAGGTTTCTCAATAAATAACAGCAATGCAAATATCATCTCGTCGAGATGGCGGAGGCCAATTTTATTTACCAGACGGTCTCAAACGCACAGGCAAAGAGACAAAACTTGTCCGGCCTATCGCGTCCGCTAATACCAGGTGATCTCTTCCTTTTGTCGTAACGCAAAAAACTCATACTCATGCTTAGCTTGCAGCAAAAAACCGCGAACTCGGAGGCTCAAATTATGTGCAAAAGAATAAACGAGGAACATGTTAAGATCAATCGCGAGGCAGACCGGAAGGGTATTGCATCTTAATTTGCTTGAACTAACAAAAAACATTGATAATCTGCAGAATTCGTTCCTTTGGCGATTACAATAGAAAAAAGAAGGAAGGTAATACCAGCGGAGCTCGAAGCAACTAAGAAACCCATAATCGAATCGAAATCGCCACAACCGATCAGTCAGCTAGGCGTCATTAACATCAGAGATCAATTGAAGCAGCTGCAACAGCAAATAAAACCAATCAAAAAGCCTGAACAACAGAAAAAAATGGGCAAAACCCAGCCGAAAGGTCTTAAGCCAACCGAGGAAAATCGAGCGAATTCGCTATTGCCGTATAGAAAAAGCGTTAGGTCTCCAAAGACCGTATCGAAGAAAGATACCAACCCAACGACTGCCCGCAACGTGCCGCAGCAGAGGGACCTTGAGAGGTCTAAAAGCCGCGACTCGTTTCGACAAGATTTTTCAAATCAAAAATCGGTGAATTCTCAAATGCTTCCCTCCAGGTCAAATACCTCTCATTCAAAATCCAGTAAGCTGATGCTTTGCGAATTATGTCCTTATTATTGCTTCTGATTAGAAGGAACAATTAGCACGGAGAGAAATACGCTGAGGAGAGAGCCAGAGCGAAAGGATACTCGGCCTCAGGGTAAGATCGATGTTGATCAGATGGTGAAAGAAAACGCGAAAAAACTGCTCGAAGAAAAGAAACGTAAAAAACAAGAGGAAAAGAAACAGCGGGAATTCGAACTGAAGAAAAAGCACCGCATTATTGAAGAAGACCAGAAGATTCGACAGTTTAATCGCCAATTTTTCCAAACTGACTGTCAAAGCCCTGGCCGATATGCGTGGGGCATTGACCAGCGGAAATTCCATCAGCAGCCACATCAATCAGCTAGAGACCGCGCTGATAGTAGTCCTTCAGAAGGGAATAAAAAATATTATAAATTAGACGATAAAGAGCGCCGAGAGAAACTGGGGTTAGGGCAGATAAGCAATAAGTTTAATAGGAAGTCTCGGCCGACAGTTACCGAGGAAGATCGGCAAAAACGTGAGGAGAGCTCGTCAGGAAGAGGAAAAGTGATAAAGAAATTCATATCGGCTGAGCAAGAGCAAAAATTAAAGGCTTTTATGGGAATTCAAAGGCAGAAAATGGAGGAGCACAACCGCGCAGTAAAGAAAGATAAACAAAAGGAAAAACTCCGAATCAAAGAGAATTTGGCGCGGTTACGGGAAGAGCAGAAAGCTTTAAGCCAGAGAAACAATGAAAGAGGATTCTCTAATGACCGGCCTTCAACTGAACGAGGAGGGCAAAAGAAAACTAAACCTAGGAACAACCAAAAGGACTTGTATTATTTTGGCGGCATTTCCAATGAAAAAGACAAAGATTCGATAAATTTCAGCGCGAACCTGCTCGACCAGAACCCAGGCCAGAATTCTTTGTCTTTGAGCGAAGATGAACACAACTATTCTCTTTTGTACAATGAGTATCGGAAAATTATCAACGAGAAACAAACTCAGCAGCAAGAACCCTCGAAAATGAGCGAAGAGGTCTATTCTCAAGGCTCATCACGGCAGAATTACTATCCGAACAATAAATCGAAAAACACTACGGGAACTAAAGGCTTTAGCGATAGAAACTCAGCAAGAAGCGAAGCTTCGAACCAAAGGCCGTCAACTCAGCAGAGAGATCCGCTTTCTACAAGAACGAAAGATAAAGCCTCGGCTCAAGATGAGAAGGCAAAAGTGGAGAGGAGAACACAAGTGAAAAAACAGTTTATTGAACTCGCGAAGAGATTGGAAGACGCGCTTGGCTCCCATGAGAACGTTAGCGGTGGTAATCTCTCGAGTCGGAGATATGGCGAGGAAGTGTCTTATCATACTCAAAGCGTTGAAAGAGAAAGCGAGCAAAATACTGGGAAAAACGTCCTTGTGGAAGAGAATAAAATTTTCAATGAGCTTGTTGATAGTCATTCCATTGAAGAGAATAAAAGCTTAGAATCCGTTGAGTATCGAGAACCAGAAGAGGAAGAAGAGGACGCGAGTCCGAAGAGCAGAAGGGAAATCACGTCTGTAGAAAACAGACTTGATTTTTTACCGAATGTGGGCGAGTATGGCGAGGAGAATTACAATGAGAATGATTATAACGACGATGAGGCGTATCAGCACAATTTTGGGATCATTGAAGCAGCAGCAATATTTATTCAAAAGAATTTCCGAGGCTATCTGACAAGGAAGATCTTACGTGAATATATCGATGAAATGAACGCGATGTATCAGTACGCAGCAGAGCAGGAACAAGCGAATGCTTTAAATAACGAAAATAACGAACATCTTTTAAATCTACAAGCGTATGAAGAGGCAAAAGAGCAGGAATTTCCAATAGGATTTCATCAGAGGCTGACGAGAAGCTTGGATGAGAGGCTACTCTCAGGCGGAAGGGGCTTTGATGATGACGATGATGAAGGAAACGATCGTGATGATATGGAAGAGAATGACATTAGGCATTTACAAGGGATTGTCGAGAGGAATTCAGACAAGAGGTTAGCGGAAGACGTTTTTGATGAGAAATACTTCGATATTTACGAGCAAATCAGCAAGCAGTACCAAATGCAGCCCACTCAACCTGTTACCATTGAGGACCAAGCCCAAGAGCAGGATCAAGACTTCTACCAGGGTCTGAACGAAAAACTGCAGAGAGAGATGATAAACCGAAACGCAGGTCATTATGAAAGAAAAAATAAATTTTTGGAGGATGATCCTAAATTTGGGGATAATGAACCTGTTGACATCAGTATTGAGGAAGATGAAGCTGTAGAACAGCGGAAATCTATCAGAGTCGACCAGAATAAGGATAACGAAAACGAGCATAGTGGACATCACAAGGAAAAGGCGCTGATTGAAGGTTACAACAATTATCGAGAGCAAATGATGGCGGAAGATCGGGTTGTCAGACCTAAAGCCCAGACCTACAAAGATCGAAGAGGTGGCGAAGAAGGGAGACCGAAAAGGCGCTTCCGGGGAAATAAGAGCGAGAATCAGAGCGATAGTCCATTGAGTTCAAACAGCAGGAGCTCGAGTGAGGAAAATATGATATTTTCAGGTGCGAATACCTCGAATCAAGAGAAACAGGTGATAATTTCGACGATTAATAGCGATGAGGATTTGGTTGATGAAGATGGCAATAGCCCGGCCAGGGTAGAGTATCAAGGGTCACGAGGACATGACAATTCGCTTGATCGACAAATGGTAGATCCTGGCAGCGAAGAGGGAAGGGAACCTGAACAACCGGAGCAAGGACCAGGAGATGGATCTGGATCTAAACTACCTCTCTCAACTAGCGTGGAAATCCCTCAGAATAAACCGAAAAACCATAATGAGCTCCTGATTAAAGAGATAAATGACAATTCGAAAAGCTTGATTACTGTGGGAGTCGATGATGAAGGCGACAGAGAATTTACCAGCCGCCAACCTCTTGGTTTGAATTTCCTTTATTTTCATTTTGAATTAAATGTTTTAAGTAGATAAGTTCAAGTCTGATAACAAAATAAGCGAAATGTCTGTTTCCAAGGAAAATTTTGATGAAGAAACAAAAAATGACGATCAAAACTTTGAGAAGAGTACAACCAAAGACAGTGAAAAGCCAGTGCAATTAACGCAGAGCAATGAAAAAGAGCTCCTTCAGAAAACAATTGAAATAACCAGCATATATCACCATGTAATTTGCATAGCCCTTGAATTTGCTTATAGTGACTCCTGTGTTTGTTTATAAAGGAACTTGCAAGAGTCCGCGAGGAACAAGCCAAAAAAATCACGGATATCATCAACCAGCTCTCGTTCCTTCAAAGTTCTGACAGCGAACTCAGCGCCCAAACGAAATACTTCATTGAGAACTTGCAGAACCAATTAGAAGAAAACAAGAAAAATCTTCAGGAAGATTTGGATTTGCAAAAAATCCCCAAAGCTCAGTTGACACTAAGCGAAGACAAAAGCCTCTTAAACGATCTAGAACACCTCGTGCGACAAGGCCCACAAAGCAATTTAACCTCAATGCAGAATACGATGAATCCACAGAGAGGTAAGAGAGTTCTGAGACAAAATTACTATAGAAGTAATAGATTTGACCAATGAGTTAGGCTTATCGACGATAAACCCAAGAGAAACCAAATTCCTTGGGACGTTCAAGCGAAAGGATTTGCAGATAGATACTGATTCCATCAATCGAGAACTGAGCGAGGAAAAGCGGAAAACGCAGCAGCTTTCTGAACTGCTTGAAGGAACGGATGTGCTGAACCTTGATCTCACTCAGATGAGGTTAACCCTCGGGTCAGAGAGACTCATCCGAGAGCAATCAGCGAAAGCAATGACAAACTCGTTTGTAACTCCAACGTGAGGATAAATGAGCCTCTATATCAAACTAATGAGCTATTTTATTATTAGTGGAATGAATGATAGGACTCACATAAGCGATTTTAACAGAAGCGCCGAATTTTCCAGGCGCCATGGTGCCGATGAATCGGGAACAAGCATTTTCGAGCGGGATTCCTTCAAGGAGTTCACCAACAAAAAATTCAGAGAGCTCCTCAAGCAGGAAAATCTCAACGAGATGATAAAGATGAGAGAACAAGCGCTGGAGTTTCGACATAACTCACAAGTCGAATACATGAATAAAATGCTGGAAAATAAGCGAGTTTCGCCAAGGACTTTCCAGCGGAGGAAGCTAGAGCTAGAGAAATGGGTGACGAAAGAAAGGGAGCAGATCAAGAAAAGCAAGAGGGATATCCAAAAGGGATGGACCAGCTTCGCTGAAGCGATGAAGAGGGTAATACAGCGGATTATATTGTAATCTGACTTTATTTGGGGATGAATAGACTGAACGCGATATGGACTTCATGAAGAAGATTTCGAGTGGCGAGAAGCTCCAAATGTTCCCTGATGACGAGAACTTGCTTTCAGCTAGGCGGTTGCCTTTTAGAAGCGATGGAGAGACAGGAGAGTCGGATGTCGAATACTCTAGTCAAAAAATTAACCGGATTCGAGGGATCTTCCAGCAAGATATGTTCGGAACGCCGGGTTCAGCAAGAACTGCTATTAATATAATCCCTCAATACGAATTTCAGCCAATAGAGAAAACGAGGCTTGCGAATAATTTCGTCGGAGTACAAGCAGAGGATGAAAGGAGTCAAGAAGGGACTAGCCCAATGCCTAAAAAATCGCAGTTAGGGAATCAGGAAGAGGCATTGGTAAAACAGGAGGATAAGAAAGGCTTCAGAATAGGAGAATACCAGCTGGATGATTCAGAAAGTTTGAGCTTTGAAGGCTCGCTGAGAGACACAGCTGCGCTGAAGAAGAGGCTGAGAGATTTAAATATTCAGATACAAGACAGAGAAAAGGATTCCGAGTTTGAAGAGCATATTAAAGAGCTATCAGTCCTTCAGGAAGAACTCAATCAACTGGGTATTTTGAACTCAAATTTGGGCATGTTTTGATTTATTTCACTAGGCAATTCAGGAAGGAATGTCTTCGATTTGATAACTCCTCAAGGGAATCGCTCGAGCATTGAAATTATGGAGCAAATGCGAAGTTCAAAGGGTTTTGGTATACAATTAACACCGACTTTAATCGCTTATATTGTTTCAGCCATGAGCAAAGGGAAAAGCTCAGAGAGAGTCGATGAATACAGTGCTGAGTTGAATAAACAAATTCACAAAGAACTCCAAGAAATCCATGAAAGCGCGAAGGAAGTAACTCGAGACCTCTTCAGCAGTCCTGACGGTAACAATGCCAAAGCTTTCGACGGAAACAGTAAGCAAATTCACAGTATTGTTAAAATATCTTTTTGTGTTTGTAGCGTTCGTCTCGCCCAAAAATAACTATGGAATCAAGGATAAGAACACAGAAGACTTCGAGGTTCATAGTTCGGTGGAAGCTAAGTTCGGATTTCGAAAGAGTGGGCTGGAAACGACCGTTCCGACCTCTATGGACTCAAACGATTTCGGTAGCCCTCAAAACGAATTAAACAAGTTTATCGAAAATCGCGAACATGATTTTACTCAGACTCCTCTGCAAGACATGGAAGGCTACCATCAGCAGAGTAAAAATTCTCTTTGCATTCACACATTATCTATTGCTTCTTGAACTAGATGAATATATTTGTCCTGGATTTGTCACGGGAATCGATGCTGTGAATGAGTTCCTTAATCTCTTATGCCATATTATCAAAGGTAAATTTGCTAATGATTTTCTGCTCCAAGCTAACCTATTTCACACCAAGGCGAATATAAAAGCGAGTTTCTCGAGAATATCAATACTCCGTTAGGTCTGGCTCCGGTCCAAAAGATTTCTATCCTTCATAGCGATGATCCTAATCGGAGCAATGTAGTAGAATATGCCTTAAGGAGTTATCAGAAACCGGTATTAACCCATGAGTTATTCGTACAAATTGATGAGCGAATCAAAGTAATTCAGAGTTTTTTGCAAGTTCTTAATAGTTTTTCAAAGGAGGAGTTTTCTGAGAAGGACCCGGTGCTGCTAGATATGGAATCGTATCATTACAGAGGGATCTTTAACGCTTTCAGTGAGGCTTTAGATTATTACCGACCGTTCGGAATGCTTGGAGTTCCTTATCCATGGAAGATGAATAAAGTCTACATCCCTCGAGAGATCAAGGATGAGGACCTTGACATGATTCTCGAAAGAACAAAGGAGAAGGTGTTGATCTGGTGCTCGTTTGTGTGTGGGTATATCCCAAGCGGAGACTTTGCTTCTGATAGCGATGAAGGCCTAAATCAGCTTAGAGAAGAGAGGTTAATGAGGTTTCTTGCTCAAGAGGTAGTTATCACTATTAGCATTTTGATCATTAAAAAAACATATTGTAGATAATTGACACCGAAGAGAGGTGGGTAAGCTATGAAAATGAAGAAACGGGAGTCCAGCTGGAGATTTCGGATTTAATATTCGATCGACTGGCTCTAGAGGCTGCTGAGACGCTTTTAAGTATTAAAGAGAGACGAACCACGGAAGAGAAAATTTGAGCAACCTTCCATTGGCAAAAAAGCCACTCTGAAGTGGTTTTCCAGTCAGTCAGTCCTATTGAATGAAAAAGTTTTCCTCCCAATAGAATCAGTTAAATAAATATAATTTTTAATATTTTTTTCTTCTCTCAGAGTTAGAGTTTTTTCGAGGATCAAGTTACGCAACTAACTTGATCTTTATTGCATCATATTGCAGACATATATGTGATTACAGATAAAGTTATCAAGAATTTTCCTTATGCGCGCACCTATCAATTGCGATTATGTAGGCTGGTATTTCTTACTGCGAT
>ENA-UOUE01000852-UOUE01000852.1-compost-metagenome-genome-assembly--contig:-NODE-852-length-22502-cov-11.291460_pt1 | contig 22502 bp, 9 predicted proteins | sample MGYA00238146_ERZ747223 | MGnify/ENA primary metagenome ERZ747223 (study PRJEB28781, sample SAMN06268865) | compost metagenome | isolation source: single cell | place: USA: California, Emeryville, Joint...
GAGTTGAGGAAGAACCCTATCTTTGGACAATTTATACATGTATAGCAACGCGTGAGATTCAATTTCAACGAAAAAAATAACATAAAATAAAATGAAAAGAAAAAGTAGAAGAAAAGGAATGAAAGATTCATAAATTTCATATTTCATTCATGCTATACATTCATCAAAAGAAATTTCATAGTCCTATACGTTGAAATTGAGAAATATGTGATGAAAAATTCATTCGTTGAAGTAATAATCCAATAATGAGACTAGCATGAATGAACCTAAAATCAATAAGAGCAATAAGAGTGCCTCTTTTTAAAGTGAAATATATTATTGGTTTTGCCAACAGGGTAGAAACCCTATTTCTAAAATAAAAATCCAAAGAAAAAATATATGCTCGAGTATGAATACACAAGGCGTTTCGCTTTTTTTTTTGTTGTTTTTTTATTTTTGGTTTTGGAGGATATTAACTTGTGAATAACCATGAACTTCCTTAACCTTTCATGTTCCGCCTCTAAGAGCAAATTTCTTCATGAAAAGCAAATTCGTATGATAACAGTCACGAAGTAATTACAAGCTCAGGAAATTTTCGAACCCATTTTAGCTCGATCAACTGAAATTAAACCTTTCTGAAAGTACCGGACTCTGCTCAATTTGAATCGCGTGAAGTGGGTAGGGTCAAGCCGTTTAGTCTTGGCTTGAGAGGAAGATAAGCAAAATTGTGCCAATGAGAGACACGGACAGAAAATAATAACCCCAATACGCTGCTTTAGTCCACGGACATCATAAGAGGGTTACATAGTATTTGAATAAAAATGATGAGTAGTTTTCATAGATTTTCGCCTTTTTTTGAATATTTCTTGAGTATCCTGAAATATTTCCTGAGTATTGTTCATAGGGAACAAATGCAAAAAAGGACGAAGAGGAATAGAAATATGTGGCGTGGTGTTCTGATTCAAGGAAATTGGTATGCTTCACTATATTATCGCTTAATGCTACTTGATTGTATGTATCATATAAGCAAGAAAATTAAGTATCATAATGCATTAGAGAGAATAGCCACTATATTGGCTTTTCAATATTCTACTTAGTACTCGCATTGTAATAGCTGTAAGTAGCTGGAAAAATTAACTGGGATAAATCAATAGTATTACACAAATATTCAGAGGTTTCTCCAGAGATAAAATGGTAATGGACAAAACTTGCTTGTTTTCCCACATCTGAGGACATAAGATTCTTACAAATCAAGTAAAATACATGAACATGCAAAAATAATTAAATTCACTATTTCATGGACAAGAGCGTAGGATAATATTTCTTCAAAGAACCTTCCACCTTGGGTGTGCGGATCCACAGATCATAAGTCATACGACAATAACAAGCTATCGTCAATTGTCTAAATCACTCTTTTGTCTTCCAGGATCTTCTTAAGATAATAAACTTGCCAAATAGTCATCAAGAAAATGGCGAGACACTCAATCGTCGACCACACAAGCACTGCTGTATGATCTTCTTTCGAAGCTAATTTCCACGTTAGCCACTTAATTTTATAGAAAACCAAATTACTCTTATAATGCATTTCTTGCCGCCTGCTTGCTAGTCTAGTATTTTCCTGAGTCTCCTACGTTGTAATGGAAAATAATATCTTAGATTAATGAAATTTCCTTGCATTATTTACTTGTAATATATTCATGCTTCGAGACAAAGACTTTTCCATTGGGTCAATCTCAGCTTTCTCCAAATAAGCTTTCGAATAATTTCCAACTTCAATGCCAAAAGTTATATCCTTCGTGTCGGACCACTACAATATGATATTACCAAAGAATTTCATGTTAAATGCACTGCACCTTTTTGTTGTTAAAAATAAACGAAACAGACGTTTTTTCCTTCGTTTCTACTGCAAAAGCTCCTTCTCCTTTCTCCTCTATCGAAAAGAGAACTTTGTTTTTATTATTAACAATCTTGAAGCATTGTGACAAAGCCATGAGATACCATTTACTGAGAAATCGACCTGCTGATTCTGAGAAGACGCCACGAAATAGATGCAGTATCTGATATCAGCAAAGCACAGGCCAGCAGAGTCAGCAACGCTGCTTTCATATCTGCTATCGATAATTGTTAGAGAATTAAATTTACTGATAGACACATTTCAGTGATGTATCAAATTAGGGTATTACCTTAAGGGCTTAGATCTGATTCAAACAAAATTGTGGATGAAGTGCCAGGTTCGTACTCCAGTATTTTAAGGGAGTAGCTTGAGGTTGGATCACTTAGCATTGAAAGAACAGTTAGGATGATACAAGGTCCTCCAAGTCAATGTTTCCAAACTCGAAAAATTGATGTCAGTGAGACAAGAGCGGAATTCCAGTGTTTTTGTTTTTGGTTTTAGCTTGAGAGCTCAATAACCGATGAGGAATCTCATTTTCGATAAAATGAAAATGAGAGGTCTTTTGGTGAGCTTGGAGTTCTGCCTTAACCAAAGTGTTTACATGGGAGCATTCGTGATCTCAACTACTTCTTAGAATATAAAATTCTGATGACATTGCTTATCAGCCTAATTTTACGCTAAATGTTTTTGATATTTAAATCCGTGACTTCATATCCTGGTTAGGTTATTACCAGTTATGTCGCTCTTTCTGCCTAACAAACTGCTCTAACAGACTCGCATAGGTCGAGTTAAATAAAGAAGCATTAATGTGGTTAGCGGGGATACATAAACTTTCTTCCAAATAAAAATTCAAATTCTTCGAGTAACTATCATAACATTTATTATTACATGGCGGATAGCTAGTAGTTCATTCATGTCTAAAAATAAAATATTATAATTAAATTTCTTGGCATAGAAGAGAAATACTAAATGGTTAACCCATTCATTCATGAGAAATAGTCTTTAAAGTCTTCAAGCTATGGTAATTTACGAAAATATAGAAATATGAAACTCAGATCTATGGTATTTTGCATGCGAAGTTTTTTTTGATAAGAAAGTCTGAGCATATTCACTTTGCAAATGGTGATTATTTTTCAGATTTTCTTGTTGACCCGGTTGTGGCTTGTTTCTATGAGAGTGAAAATTTTCCCTTGAATACTCTCTTTCAAATTCTAATGTTTTTGATTCTTCCGAAGTAATATTTTGAAGTTTAAATTTTTCCTTGTGTTGTGAACGCATTTTTGAGTACCTGATTTTCAAATGTCACAAGCCATGATTTTTCATTTAGAAGTATTCATTGCCAAATAATAGAGAATACTAATGAAGGAAAATTAACATCAGCTTATTGCATTTCTCTGTGGTTGCTCTGTCATGAAAATTTGTGGGGAAAGAACCAACTGTTGGTGTTTAGAGATGACTTCTACGATGTCTTAATGATGTCATAGTTTGATATAGTCGAGGTTTCCTTTAAGAATTTAAGATTGCATTTCTATGTTTTCTAGGATGAGTTCTCGATTTTTCCTACTTCTTAATTGTTTTCAGATAGATAGGAGGTATGCATGATTAAATCTAGTTATCTATGTTCAATGATGAGGATTATTAAATTCAATAATAATTCTCCAAATGACTTATTGATCTCCTATCATCTTCTGTAAGGCTTGAGTTTGATTCTGTTCAAATGAAACAGACAGACATAGCAGGACCTAAGCAGAAATAGAGATAGGTTTAATTGATTAAACAGCTACAATTACTTCCATCTGAAGTGTTTCCAGTATAAAGCTCTTTTCCAGCCTTGAAGTCCCAAAATGCTACCGTCGTATCCGATGAAGCACTGGCAATCATATCGCCGCTTGGACTCCATCTCACACAGTTGATCACATCTATTATATTTAGAAGTCAGGGTTAATTGCTTAAACGAATCAAGAAGAGGATAACCTTTTTGAATGTCCTCAAGCACCTGAGCACGCCCTCCTACTCGCTTGTCAGATATTTCCACACTCCTATCAGTACCAGCTGAAGCTACTAGGTTTCCATTGTTCGGGCAAACGTCAATACAGTGTGTCCACACTATAAATAATGATATCGTCAATTCAGAGAAGAAGCGGTTTATTCTTGGTGTAAAACTCAGGAAAATTAAAAGTTCAAAATCTCCCTTACTTCTTTCAATGAGAAAACATGGTTCTCTATGATTCAATTATTTGGGAATTGCTCGAATAAGAAATGAAGAAGAATGAAAATAAGAGCTGAACGTACTTCCAGGTAGTAGAATTGGACTCTTTAGACTAGGGGTTTTCTTCTCAACATCCAGAATGTTAAGTGTCTTCCAGTCATACTTGACGTATATTAATGGCTCACCAGGATTAGTGATCCATCTACAACGACTCCAACAATCTAAACGATAATTATGATAATGCGCGAAATTTCAATAGTGTAGTTAAATTAATATCATGAGGATTGAAAAGCTCTAGAAAGGCAATAGCAGATTTTTGAAAGATTTGGTTACCTCCCTCAAATTCTATCTCCATATTCATATGGATGCGACAATTATCAGTATTCACATCTGAAACCATGCAGATTGCATTACGGCTAATAGTTGCTATAGCCTCTCCATTAAGATTGAAATCAAAGCTGGTTATGTATTGTTCTTCAAGTAGTTAGAATGAATGAGCAAAAAAAATAGTTTAATAATTACTTTCTTGAGGGTCATATTGGGAGTTCCATCGAGATTTTCGGATGAGGTTAACAGTATTGCCAACCTTGGAAGAGGCAAAATTGAACAGTTGATAAGCTATCTTTCCTCCCACAGGAATTGCACCAAGGATGCTTCTTCGTGGGTTATATGCCACATCTCCATAACCAGTCACTCAAAGAGATAATAATTATGAGATAATTTTAACGATAATTCTACCGCCAGAAACTTCCTCATATGAATAGATTTTCTTCGCTTGCCCTTTTCTTGAGAGATCAAATACTTCTAAGTTCGCAGATTTGTAACGGCAATGGCAAAGAGAAGCAAGAAGGTTTGAGCCTGCAATCTCTTTCAAGTGTGTCCAACAATCTTCACATCCTTTTCAGAAGGTCAACCGGAGTTAAAATGGAAAAGAATTGAAAAATACCCAATTTGGAATTGTGGACCCTCGCTCCATCAAAGTTAGCAAACTTTTGCTTCGTTTCGAATTCAGCAACATCAATCCTAGTATACCCCTGTGACGACCAGGCAATTAGAGTTGGAGACGTAGGAGATATCTCTTCTATCCAAGTGAGATTTTATTAGACAAATGAGAATATCATCATCATACCATCTTCTATCGAATTTTTCCTCAAACCATCGCGAGCTGCGTCCTTTTCGGCTTTAGACTCTTCAAGGACTGCTTGAGTCAATTTCTGATCGTGATTTGACTCGCTTTGTGGGAGCATTTTTTTTGAGCTTTGTAATTAGCAAGTGGAAATAAATTTAAATGATCAAAGCCAGCTCAAATAATTGAGCTGATTAGAAAGGAAACAAAAAAAAAAAAGGTAGGATTTCGCGATGACCATCATTATCGCATTTATTTGGGAGAGCAAAGCCAATTTTCCGATCCAGAGGGCCTTGCTCAAAAATCAGCTCGGAGACCGCTTGGGGGGGGGGGGGGGGGGCCCCCCCCCCCCCCCCCCTGAATGTAGGTCTGGGGCCCCAAGATTTTTTCTAAGTTTTGGCCATGTTATCATTGAATTTTTTATTGGTTGCCATGTGTGATCGTCAGCCATGGTATGTGGTTGTTGCTCGTTACTAAGATAATCAAAAATATTTCAATTTTCCAATTCGACAAATTAGCAATTTATGACTAACAATAAGAAGCAGCTAATGATCATTGACGAAACCTGGGTTTCAAGAAATTGAAAAAGTAGGACCTTTTGAATCTTGCTAATCTTGCTTATAAATTAGTGATCCTTTTCTAAGAATGAGAACCTCCTAAAATTATTTCTGAGAATGATCTTTCAATATCTCAATAACCCCAATAATTAACAAATTTCTTTCAAACTCCTCTTCATAGCAGTAGGAGCTTACTTCATTCGCATCACTTATAAATTGTAACTGAGTGAACTGAGATAAAAAAAGAGAGTACACATGAGGATTGGATAAAAAAAGAAATATTACCAGTATCGATTAAATCTGGCTTGACTGAAATGTCAATTTACCTCTCATTGCTAGTTTTTTACCATCGATCATATGATGTCAAAGTGAAAATCCAGAATATCTGAATGAGTCATCACTGCTGCTTCTGATCTATCAGAAAAAAAAACTATTAGTTTGGAAAAACTGAAAGCTCTAACCAGAAAACATGCATATGATCTCTCAAAATTTTCCTCGAGTTTACTTAGTCATAAACCGCGGACTAGCGGACTCGGACTTAGATTATAAAAGAAGTCTCAGGACAATATCAGTTCTCAATTAGCCGGCAGTGATTCATAGTAATTACAGCAGAATAAACTTAGAGAAATGAGCATTTTCTTATAATTGTTGGCAGAGGCTAGAACGGATAGCTTTAATTTATTCCATATAATACAAATCATTGTTTTCTCCGAGTTCAGCCTGAAAAAAAACAGAATTAAGAAATATCTGCTATTTGGAAATCAATTCTTATCTAAATGCAATTCTTGAAATGTATCTCAATCTGACCAAAAGAACAGCTAAGACTCCTAAGAATTGAGGATGAGAAACCAAGTGTTGAAAGAAAGAATTGCTGAATCTTCGAATCGAATTTACAAATACTCTTTCGTCTCTAAAAGTAGTTTACTCTTCTGATGGCTGTTGGTAATCAAATGAATTGGTCTACTGAGTAATAAAAGATTCCTTGTAATTGGAAAGCTAAGTTAGTATTTCTATTCAGAAAGCTTAAGAAAATTTTCTACCAGGATAATTTTTCTAGTTTGATTGAGTTCTCTCACACGAATCATTTTGTTTTCAAATTGAAAGAATACATGACAATGTGATGCTATACAACGAAATACAAAATATAATCGCTATCGAAATTAGTTCTAGCACAAAAGTCGATGATTATTCTTCCAAATCGTTCTTGAAGCTATTTTCTCCTCGGGTTGACTCAAATGAAACAGACGGACATAGTTTCATCTTAGACGAAAAGGAATAACTTTTATTTGGTAAAATAGTGAAAATTTACTCCAGTCTGAGGTTTCTCCAGTTAACAGTTTTTTTCCAGTCCTGAAGTCCAAAAGCGTCACCTTCTCGTCATTCGAAGCGGTCGCGAGCATATCGGCCCCTGGACTCCATCGTACGCAGTTGATTGGCTCTATAAAATAAAACAGGGAAGCCAGAGGTAATTTATTAATTAAATCAGAAGCTTACTTTTGTGAATGCCATCGAAAGTTTGGACAACCTCTGATTCTCGTTTGTCAAATATCTTCACATCTTTATCATAACCACTTGAAGCCAATAAGTTTCCATTGTTTGGACACAAATCAATCCAGGATGTCTCTCCTATCAGAAATGAATGTCAAATCAGAGAAGAAGTAAGATATTCTGGCCAAAAATATTAATCTTTTTTCCCCCCATTGCCAAGAAAATATATTACTTTCTCTTAATTGCTCGAGGGATGAATCGTATGTCAAGTGAAAAAGCCGAAGGGAAGAGATTTTGAAAAAAAAATTAGCTGCAGTTACCTTTCAAGTCAAGTGGGTTCGGACTCTTCAAAATCAGAGCTTTCTTTTCCACGTCTAGGATATTGAGTTCTGCTAGATCATATTTGACGAATAACAATGGTGCATCAGGACTACTGGTCCATCTGCAGCGGCTCCAAGGATCTAAAGTATAATTATAATAAAACCAGAAATTTTAATGTCATCAATAAATTAATAATAGTAGAAGAGGAAGAATAGCTCTGGGCACTGTAGGAGGGAAGAATGAGGTGGGAAATTTTTGTGCATTTGAAGATGTTGCTTACCATTTTTGTTAATCATCTTTATCTTAATATGGAAACGGTAATCGTTAGCGTTTACATCTGATATTAGACAAGTCCCATATTTGTCAATAGTCGCTACAGCCTCTCCATTAAGGTGAAAATCAAGACCAGTGATGACATTTTCTACATACAAATGTGTTAAATAAATCCGAAATGGAAGAAATTTATTAAATACCTGGTTCAGTGCTATATTGGGAGTGCCATCTCGATTTTTGGATGGGTTTGACAATACTGCCAGACTTCTCAGTTGTGACATTGTAAAGATGGTAGGCAATCTCTCCTCCAACAGGAAGTGCACCCAGTATGCTTCTTCGGTTATTATATGTCACATCTCCTTCACCAGTGACGAGGAAAGGATATCATTTAAGAGTTATTTTAACGTTTGTTCTACTGCCAGAAACTTCCTCAAATGAATATATTTTCTTTGGCTGCTCTTCCCGTAAGACATCGAAAACTTCTAGATTAGCAGCTTTGCCAGAGCTGTGGTGAACAGAAACCAAGAGTCCTGTGTTTGCGATCTCCTTGACATGAGTCCAGCTTGGTCCGAACCCTTGGGAAAAGTTTTCAAAAATGAGTCCAATGAGAAAGAAAATTTAAGAATACCAACGACCTTTTTGAGTTTCACTCCATCGAAGTCAGCAACCTCTGCCTCTGTTCCGAGTTCAACGATTCTAATCTTATTAGTCCACTGTGAGGACCAAGCGAGTAGGGCTGGAGCTGTCACTTCTATCCAAGTTAGATTACAATTGGAGATTGAAAGAGTGTAAAATGAAAATTTCATGAAAAAGATGGATTAATGCGCTTCTACCAGTTTTTATCGATTTTCTAGGCAAATCATCGCTTGGACTGTCTGCTTTGGGTTTTGACTCTTCAAGGACTGTATGAGTCTGTTGCTGACTGTCATTTGGCTCGCTTGCTGGAAGCATTACTTTTTTTAACTTTGTTAACAAAAGAGCTGAAATAAAAAGTTTTAATTCTCAAAGGTAATCTCAATTTAATAAAAGAGTAAGAGCAATTTGATTAGATGAGAGAAAAACTGTAAAAACGTTGGTATTCTTAGGGATCGAAAAATACTCAACAATTGAAAATATTAAAAAAAAAAAAGTGTCCCTCCACAGATCTTATGTAAGCATACTCAAGTCCACGTTCTCAATTGTATCATGACTTTATTCTCCAAATTCAAAAAATCGATTTCAACTGAGTCTTTTCAATTTCAGAGCGGTTGTTAGGCCGAACTTTGATTTAGTTTCTCGCAACTATCAGCCCTCGTTAGCTAAAGGAATCTGAAATTTCCCCTTTAGTACCCGACAACTATCCTCTGCATTAACGGTTGGAATGATTGAGCCATCCAGAGCGAATGGGCCAAATTTTTTTGTTGCTTGACCTCGACAGGATCTTCCATTCAACCCATTCTAACTGGCTGTACAGCAAGAAAATTTTCTCATCCTCAAATTTTATAAAATTTTGCAGATACTCATCTATTGGAAAAACCGCTTTTTTTAGTGTTGATTGAAGCCAACATTTAACGCAATTTTCTTTCTGAAAATGATCGAAATCTTTTAGTACTCCTGTTAATCATATTCTATTGTCGAATATCAATAATGGAAGCTTCAAAAGTAGAAGTTTCGACTCATTATGCTAAATATTAAAATATGTTTACACCTGACATTATCTTTTAATTATCGATTCGAAATTTTGATTAATAGCCATTTTCAATAATGATTTATTTATTCCTATCCGATATTATCCTCTTTCTTTATACAGCATTATCACCTACAAACGTAAATTTACTCTCATCTAGCGAAAAGTACGGGGGCGACTTTGATTTCATGATTTATCGCCCCTTTTTCAAGCACAGTCTCGATTATTCACTCTTAATGGATATTTCATATTTCAGAATGATTTTTCAATTGAAAAGACAAATTTCCTAAATCTCATTTCTTTATATTTGCTTCACTTTTTAATTTGCATCTTTAAGTCACTAATGTAAAGCAAAGTAAATAAGGCCATAAGGTAAATTTTTAAATAGATATATCTTCTATTTGAGAAACACTAACAATTTATTTCTTTCTTAAAATAAATATTACATTACGTACAAATCTTCATCACGAAGAAAAAAAAATAGATAATTAAATCCATCCTCCTTAAAAATAACCTTCCGAGTCATCAAGCCTCACCCTTGGGAGCAGAATAAAATATGGAGCTACTGTCTATGAAATTTTCTATTCATCTTTGTAAGGAGGAGGAGGTCATCCACGATTTAACTTAACCTCCGCAAGTCAAAATCCGGCGAATTACAGCTCACTCACCAAGCAAAATCGAATTCCCTGGTAAACGATACAGTTCCTATCAAATAACTCCAGAATTTTTTGGAAAACCAAACGCGGATTCAGAGTCTATTCCAAAGACTCAAAATTACCAATCAAACTACCAGACTTCTCATCACCGCAGCGAGTCTCTCAACCGCGATGACATGTTCACTCTTCGAAAGCAACTACACGAGCCAAAGCTAGCGATGCCACAACTCCAGCTAGATCCTATCATGCAGCTAAGAAGCCGTGAAGGCTCCGCGTTGACAACTAGAGAGCTACTCTTACAATTAGAATCCGCAAAAAAACAAAGAGACTTCTTCGAATCAGAGTTTAGGGGAGCTGTAAGAGAATACCATGAAAAAGGTCCTTAGAAGCCATCGTTAGAGCATGACAAAGGTGCCCAATCAGAAGAACTCATGAATGAGATCAATGCGTTGAAACTACAGCATCAAGGTAAGAAGGTGAGATGAAGCGACAAAACGAGACCATTACGACGCTGAAGCTGGAGAACGCAGGTCTAAGGAACCTTAGAACCATACTGAAGTCTGAATTAGAGTCTTTGAAGGAGGCCAAAAAAGAAGCAGGGTATTTTAAGGAGAAGATTGGGAAACTTGAGGTCGAAAACACGAATCTTCGAAATCAGATCGAAAAAATGAACACCTGAAAAAATGAACAACTTAAAAAAGCAAAGATGATACATCGGTCTCAAATCAATAAAAAAGGCGGGATTCTCCGGGTTGTGAGGGGATCATTAGAGGAGGTTGAGACCTCAAGCACCAGCAGAGTGATTCTATGTGGGATAGAAATTGAGAGACTGCATAGTATAATAGATTCGCTGTATAGTAAGATCAGCGTACTAGAGCAAGCTTATGAGGGGGAAATTATCAAAATAAAGGAGGAGTTTCGGATAATGAACGAAGCCCAGGAAGGCGAGCGCAAAGTGATTAACAATCAGATAAAGACTTTGCAGCAAATAATTGCTGATCAGGAATACACGATTAAAGCCAGAAGTGCCCGAGTATTAAACTCCAAGAATAAATGCTTAAAAAAGACGTTGAGCATACGAAAGGTATAGAATTATTGAAGGAAGCCATAAGTACCTTGTTGATGCCGTGGAAAAGATAAGAACGAACCACTCGGCAAATTTCAAAGGGTTTTTCCCTTCAGCCTAGTCAATTTTCCTAATTTCGAATGAATAACTACATACATAACAACGATTTTATTAATACTTCTTTTGGTATGGTTACCCTGAAACAATTGTTTGCTTTTTTCAAACCATAAATAATATATGAGAACAAAATCAGGTATCTTTTAGTTTTAAATCGAATAAGCATCTTTTGTAATTGTTTTCGACATCAAAAAGGTAGTTTCAAGGTGATGTTTTGGGATTTTCGAAAATGTTGAGTTGAGAAAGTGCTTCCATGCTGTTTCCTCTCTAATACAAAAAAAGAAACGGAAACTAACAGCTATCATTACATAGCTACATGATTCCTCTCAAGAGCGGAAGTAAATCCTAAGGAAATTTATTAGAATTCTAGATCTAACATGCTACTGTGCTTAGATATTGTAGATACAATAAGAACTTCTTCAATCATTACATGCACATGCTGATTAATATCATTTTACTTATCCAACAGTGATTCCAATCCAAATAATATGTCTCGGGTTTAAGTCGAGCAGAAGAAAAGTGACTTGAAGAATACTGTGATTAAAAGCTGCAATAAATTTTGCGGGTATAATCTGTAGCCGTCTTTCTAGCTTTGAAGTAAAGATAAGAGTTTTTTCATCCCTCAAACCGGCTCATCCTGCTGCGAATGGTTTAAAAATACCACATATCTGCATGGAAGCAAAAAGATTCTCACATCAGACTTATCCTCTTACAGAGAACTTTTAAGATTCATGAAGTCCTTTATGACAGCACCATTGATTCAGAATTTACGACTCAAATACTTTTCTATCAGCATCGGGTTATTTGGACCCTTGAAAATAAGAGCAATCGAAAACAATTTTTCCAAAATCCGTTCAACTCGATTAGCTCATTTAACCAGACTAACAAGGTGTTCTAAGCTGCTCAAGATCGCAATTTCTTTTGATCCGCTGAGTTTCGATGATAAGTTCCTCCGTGCTTGCTGATTAGTCTAATCAAGACGATTCTTGACGACAGTATCAAGAACAAAAAGAAAAAATCTTTCAAGACTATGCTCAAAATATGTGAGTCTCCTCACCTGTAGAATTCATTGGGTTGCCAAAATGATTTTGCACTTTGGAAGCTGTTTGAGAATAGTTTTTGAATTGCCAGCATAATTATTAAAGTAAACTTCAAATAGCAAAGCTTGCAAACATCCTACTTATAAATCTGCTAACAATACCCAAAAAAAAAAAACAAAAAAACGAACAAAGCATTTCCATTCGCCTTCAGTTGATCATCAATCACCCTCTGGCAACCTTTCTCTCTCTCTTCCTTCAGTAATTGCGTTTCTGCAACTCGAAAAAGCCAACTATTTCTCACATAGCACCTTAATGGTCATTTTATCCTCATAAATACAGTCCAAATGATTCATCTGTTTTCGACTCAACCTTCTTGATGATCTTGCAGTCTATTCGTTCGATACTTCTTCTCAACTACAAGAAGGAAGAACTTATTTTTAAAAAATGAATAATCGATCTTCAACTTCCAAGTATTGAAACCTTAAAACTTGCTAGAGACTCCTGCAAATGAGATGCAAATTTAAAAGTTTAAGTTGAAACCAGCAGGTTAAAGCAAGAAAACTTCATGCAAGTGTACTACAGATATGATTTGATTTATCGAAATCCTCAAATCAAAGCTGTTCATCTAATCATTCCACCATTTAAACTTCAAGATAATTAGTCGCTCACTATGCTCCCGAATTTAGAATAAACAGTCTCTATCTTTAAATGAAGAAGATGAATAGGACTTTGCACTACTTGTATTGAGAGAGTTGGAAGTAAATTCACGAGAAAAGATTGCCAGCAAGTTTCTTTTTGAAGACTTTGGCTATGTGAAACAAATAAATCTCTTTGAAATTTGCAACTTTGTAAAAGGGACGCTCAACATTCTCATCGAAGAAATGAAGAAAAAAAAAATCATTAATCAGAATTCATTTTAGGCATTGCATTTGAATAACAGAGGAGCACTGGTATTCGTCAGCGCTCCTGGTGTTATTGCGCTCACATGCAAATATTCATATCATTAGAGTAACAATTCTTCATTTCATTTATTTTAGCTCAAAAGCAATTAGATCATACTGAACAATGTTGAAGCAAAAAAAAAACCGCTCGAAACTTAGCTCAAAAGCAATTGAACTATTCCAGTTCACAAATACTTACTTTTCGCTTTAAAAACATAGAGATATCTGATCTCAAAGAGATAAAATATTATTATCGAGAATCCTGAGACCTGGTCTCAATTTTCCAAAACTAACTTGCCAATCAAAGTTAGATATTTCAACAAGAATCTGTCTGTTCATTGCAATGTGGAGTCCAGTATAATTGTGAAACTCATTTTACGCAACTGGGAGAATTGATAAATTAATTCCTCTTACAATAAGTTAGATGTATTGCTTTTGAAGTCAACTAAATAATAGTACAGGACAGTTATAAAATTTAACCAACTTAAAACAGCAAGGTAATCTAAAACAGAAATGCAAGGCCAACATCTTGACAAAAAAGGGGATTATAACCCCAAAACTGCTCACGATCATTCCGAAAAGATTCAGACCAACTCTAACACTATAAGGAATAAGCAACTCTCTCACCAAAGTGAGGAATTCATGCACTCAAAAATGGATCTTGGAGAAACCGGAGAGAGAAGTCAAAATTTGATCAATATAACGCATCAATTGACAGATGGAAGACAAGAAGAAGCAATTAACAATGAACAGCTTGCAAGCCTACTTAGCAAGATTGAAGAATATAAAATGAAAATCCAATCTCGCAAAGATTTTGAAAGTGGTCTTGAACTATACATAAAACCTCTTGGCAAACTCAATTTCAAAGCTGAAGACGTGGATCAAGAATCATTTGAGTTAGAATTTGAGATCAAAAAACGTCTGCTAGCCTCTGATTCTGAGTTGAGAATGTTACTCTTATCTGGAGAAGCTGGAATTGGAAAAACGCTATTCTGCAAATATTTGCAAAAGTTGATGCTTTCGGAATGGAACACACAGGCCCAAGGCTCCGATGAAAGAGAATGGATTCCTATCTTAGTTGACGTTGCAAATTGGGATAGAACTGTACCATTCGACGCCAACTACACATTGTCGGAAATTCTTCGACAAGAATTGTCTCTTTCAGAGGGTGAAATCAAGAAACTGCAAGAAAATGACCTAATCAATGCCCAACTGCCCGGCTTCCTCTTTATTTTCGATGAATATGGTATGATACTTCAAAAACAGCAAGTCAAACCATTAAATCGCTGGACAATTCAAGAGTGCGCTCAAAATAATTTTTGTGCTTCCAGTGGATTTAAAACATTTTGGAAGCAGGCAAAAATCATTCTCACCATACGAAGTGAAACTCTCTCTCTCATAACCCGCAGAGATCTCTTATTTGGACCATTGGACACATCGCAGATGTCTCTAATTCCAGATTCTTTTGCTGAATATCAAATTATACCATTTGATGATACTCAGATCTCTTCATATCTGAAAAAATATCTTGTCTCTTGTCAAGATTTACCTTTCGACAGCAACTCCAAGTCATGGATTTTAGTAAGAATAATGGAAAATATCGCTGATTCTTGCGGGCTTAGAGAGCTTATTCGTGTTCCAGTGAACCTTGGAATGTTTGCTTGGGGGTTTCCAGTTCTCTGGAACGAGCAAGGTTCTGAAGAAAGCACTAGATTTCAGCTCTATGAGCAGTTTACATCCCATTATATCAGATCTACGATTGACAGTTACTTAGAATCCAAAAGAGAGTGGAATGAGGATCAAGAGGAACAGCTTGAAGGAGACACCGATTACATTTACAATAAACTAACTCAAGAACTGCAAAATCTGGCAATTCGATTGAGTGGGTATTATCATCCACATCCTAATTTAGAAACAGAAAACAAACAGAAAGATGAAGAAAATAATGCACTCTATCAACTATGTCCTCTTATTCGGATCGATGACACTGGTGTAACCCACCCCCTTGCATTCATCCACAGGATTTATCAAGATTTCTATGTTGCTCAAAAGATTATTGACCAAATTTTGGATGATTCAGGTCACATTGTCCTTCGAAGAGAACTCTTCAACCAAAAGCATTTGTACTCTGATCCATCATCAATTTTAGTTTTTCAGTTCCTTGTTGACGCTGTTATTGCCCAGAAAATTCCGATAGCTTCTTTGATGAAGTTGATTCAAAGGTCAAAGGTCAATGGTCTAGCTGATTCAAAGCAGCGCAAACAGAAAGAAGAAGATGAAGAAGAAGAAAAGAGGACAAATTTTGAATCCAAAGACGCCCAAGAAAAACAGCGAGGTCAAGGCACTACTATTTCACAAGAAAACGAGGTCCAAGATAGATACTCACTCCACCATCAAAATCATTGTTTTTCAATCGCTGCTGCAAATGCCATTACAATCCTCAATGCTTCTGGCTATCAATTCACAGCAGCCGACTTGAGCGAGATTTGCATTGCAGGTGCCCAGTTAAGCAAGGGAAATTTTCAAAGAGCAAATTTCACTGGGGCTGATTTGCAGGGTGTCAATTTCTCAGGCACGAATCTCCGAGACACCAAATTCGCAAATGCGAACTTGGAAGAGGTTCAATTCGGAGTTGTTCCAGACCTAAAGCTTGATAAGGAAGCATTATGTATTGCTCATTCTCCAGATGGGACTCACATGATCGTCGGAACTCGAGGCGAAATTATTGTTTTTGAGAAGAACGCAATTCATGCCCCATTTATAAGAGAAGCGAAAAGATTAAAAGGACATGTTGGAGAGATAAACAGCTGTACTTTCAGCATGGATGGAAAGTATATCATTTCTGGCGGAGAGGACAGAACAGTACGAATTTGGGATTTCGAAATGGGGCAATGCATTCAGATTCTTAGCGGACACACCAGTCGAATAATTAACTGTGAATTCAGTCAAGATGGAAGACATCTGATTTCAGTTGAAGAAGACCAAACCGTCAAGAAATGGAGTCTATCTAATGGCGAATGGAGACCTTCTTTTGAAATACATAGAAATAGCCTGACGAATTGTGGATTTATTCCAGACTGTGACAAATTGATATATTTTGGTCATGGAAATCATAAATCAATCCATTGTCATTCTCTGTCTGGCCAGCACATTCGAACATTTCGAACAATCAAAGAAAACTTCGCTGCCAGTCAGCTGAGCTTTAGTCGTGAAGCGAAGCAAGCGATAGCCGGATTCACTGATGGATCAACCATTATTTTAGATTCTATTCGTGGCCATGTGGTAAAAACTTTAAAAGATGAAGACTATAATGGGAATGTTAAACAGTATCGGCTTGTGAATCCTTCCTTTGCTTCACGAAGTAAAGAGATCATATCAGCAACTATTCACATGGGTCGTGATGTGATGCAAGTTCAGAATTCTGCTGATGGAGAAATAGAATTGCATTATGCCCCTCTTCATGAAGCTGCTCTATCTAGATGTTATTCTGCTGATCCAGTTTACCAAACTAATATAGCTTTAGTAACGGAATCCAAAACCATTAGCCTCATAGAAACAACTCGGCTACCCCGTGACTTCCAAACTGCCATAAAGCATAATTTGCGTCAAGTAGACAAGTTTTTTGCTGGTGCAAATATTGATAACGCTTTCGGGTTATCGGAAGAAAATATCATGATATTTGATCAAGTTGGAGAATATAAAGGTATTGGCAAAGACCAGATTCGAAAGTTATTCTTGAATAGTCGAATATCAGATTTGGAAAAAATTACTACTGTTGAGCTGAGTGATAGAAAACTAGACTGGCGAAGCGCTAGAATAATAAGCAGAAACTCAAAATGGATTAATCTGAGAAGACTAGATTTATCAACAAACAATATTTTCAACGGAAATGAAGATTTTGTGACGCTTGCAGCAAATCAAACTTGGACAAAACTGCAAGAGTTAATATTGAATTATAATAAATTACGCGATGAAGATGCGACTACCATTTCAGAGAATTCTTGTTGGAAAGACCTCAGATTACTTCAATTAAAATCTACCCCTCTGAGCAATTTAGGCGGAGTATCAATAGGGAAAAATACAATCTGGGAAAACTTAGAAGAGCTTGATCTGAGTCAAAATCGAATTGGAGATGAAGGAGCGATTGCTATTGGCAATAATCATATTTGGAGAAACCTTAAACGACTGGATCTCGGGTATAATGAAATTGGAGACAAGGGAGCAGGATCGATAGCCAGCAATGAAACATGGACTTGTCTGGAATGTCTCGATTTATCAAGAAACTCCATTGGCGATATTGGTGCAACTCAGATCGGTAAGAATCGAGTATGGGTAAATTTAAAGCAACTATCGTTAGAAAGAAATCAAATTGGTGACTCAGGTGCCTCAGTTATTCTCGAAAATGCAGCTTGGAAAATTTTAGAAGAGCTATATCTATTCCACAATCACTTAAATGAAGTTTTTATTTACAAATTAGAGACAAAGAACATTTGGAGTGCTCGGAAGAACCTGAAGATCTTTATATTTCGGATAGGAAATCGTGCAATTCAAAGTATACTGAACAATGAAGATACACAAGTGACACAAATATGGATTCAAGCTGAGGAGTTGGATGATTCAGATGCAATTGTGATTGCGAAAATGAAGAACTGGACGAATCTCAACGAGTTAATACTACCTTTTAATAAAATAGTAGATGAAGGCGCTTTCTCAATCGGTTCAAATACCACTTGGAAAGATCTAGAAATACTGAATTTGCAAGGGAATAAGATAGGGAATAAAGGTGCCTTAGCTATTGGGAATAATACAACATGGCACAACTTAAAGTTTCTTTGTCTAAGCAGCAATAGGATCGGAGATGAAGGTGCAATTGCAATTGGAAAAAATACAACTTGGATTCATCTCGAAACGCTTCGATTGTTTGATAACTTGATTGGAGATGAAGGAGCAGCAGCAATAGGAATGAATTCTACTTGGGTCAAATTGAAACAACTTTCATTATATAAAAATAAAATAGGAGATAAGGGTGGTGCATTGATAGGAGCGAATACAACTTGGATATATCTTGATGAAATCAGCTTAGAGGAAAATGAAATGAGAGACAAAACTGCGATTGAGATCAGGAAGAACACAACTTGGATAAATCTGCAAATGCTATCATTAAATAAAAATAAAATTGGGGATGAAGAAGCAGCTTCAATTGCATCAAACACGACTTGGATTTATCTTAAACGTCTCCAACTTGCAGAGAATGAAATAGGAGCTAAAGGAGCAATTGCAATTGGAAATAACACAACTTGGAGCAACTTGAAGGAACTTTGCCTAAGCAGAAATAGAATTGGAGATGATGGCGCTGTGGCGATTGGATCTAATATTACTTGGACTAAGCTCAAAATTCTTCGACTTGAACAGAATGAAATAGGAGCTAAAGGAGCAATTGCAATAGGAAGTAACACAATATGGAGTCACTTAAAAAAGCTTGCATTCAATCAAAATAGAATCGGTGATGAAGGGGCAACAGCGATAGGAACGAATACCACGTGGACGAACCTTGAGCCGCTGCTGTTAAGTGAAAATGAAGTAGGAGATAAAGGTGTAGCAGCAATCGGAAATAACACAACGTGGACTCTCCTTAAAAAATTAGCATTAAATGGAAACCGAATAGGAGACGAAGGTTTTGTTTCATTAGGATCAAATACGACCTGGGAAAATCTAAGGACGCTTGACCTGTACAAGAATGAGATCGGCGATAAAGTAGCAGAAGCCATTGGTTGTAACACTTGGAGGCTACGCGACAACCTCTATTTAAATGCCAACAAGATAAGTGACAAAGGCGCAATAGCGATCGGAAATAACACCACTTGGGGTCACTTAAGAGTGCTTCACTTAGATAGAACTAACATTGGAGATGAAGGTGCCGTCTTTATAGGAACAAAGACAGCCTGGGGAAACCTTAGAAAGCTGTCCTTATCAGAGAACAAAATAGGAGACAAAGGGGCGAGTGCGATCGGATCAAATACATCTTGGCCCAGACTTCATGAACTAAATCTCAGTGTAAATCAAATTGGTGATAAAGGCGCAGCAGTTATAGGAGCAAATACGACTTGGAAAAATCTCCAGCAGCTCTACTTAAATTACAATGAGATCAGAGATGAAGGTGCAATAGCAATTGGAAACAATACAACGTGGAATGAATTAAAGGTCCTTGACCTAAGTGGAAACAGAATTGGTGAGAAAGGTGCGGTAGCATTAGGATCGAATACAACATGGACAAGTCTAGCAGAATTACACTTAAGTCATAATAATATAGGAGACACTGGCGCCTTTAGTATTGGAAAGAATGTTATCTGGAAACAATTGAGATGTCTTATGTTAGACTTGAATAACATCAGTGATAAAGGTGCAATATCTATTGGATCGAATACGGTTTGGAATGACCTAGAAATACTTTCCCTGCGTGGAAACGAGATCGGGGATAAAGGCGCCGCTGTGTTTGGAAGTAATACTACTTGGAGTAAACTCAAACAGCTATATCTGAATACAAATAATATAAGTGATGACGGTGGTATTTCAATTGCGAAAAATACAGCTTGGACTAACATTGAAGAATTGCACATCTATAACAACGATTTGAAAAATGAGAAGATGATCCGACAGGCCTTCACAAGTCACCCTTGGAAGAACCTTGAATCTTTTGTCTACATCACTAATCCGGCTTTGAAGAATTTTGTAGAACCCAGAAAAAAACGGATAAATAATAAGAAGATAAGAGATGAGGGTGCAATAGCCATCGGGCTCAACACAGCTTGGATTAAACTCGAGAGGCTTCATCTCCATAATAGCAAGATTGGGGAGAAAGGTGCAGAGGCAAACCGAAAAAACAGTAATTGGAGCAAAGTGAAGGAGCTATTACTAGGTTTCAAAGCTATAGAGAAAAAGGAAGAGCCAGTGCTCGTAAGGCCAAATTCCAAACTGATTGATCCAAAACAAAATAAAACCAGAGTTGCACCCGAAGAAGTGTTGATCTCTGGAAGCAAGCTTGATAAAACACAGGAAATACTCCCTTTGCTCGAGATTGATCTTTCACAGCCCTCAAAACCAAATGTGAGTCAAGAACAAAAGAAAAATTGTCTAATGAAGATCTGTCATTCATGTTTAGAGATGATTCGTAAAAAAAAGAAATAAAATTAATAATTCTACAACTTCATATCAATTAATATATATCGTTTTTGAAATTAAAGGAATTCATATGACTGGTCTTCATCATCTCATTATTCATATGAAAAGATTATTAAAATTTTCAGAAAGTTCATAATTGAGATAAAGGGAACTAGCACTACAGTGTTAGAGGTAGTGTACATATGGAAAAAGATCTACAAAGACCGGTTCTTAAACCCGTTTTTGTGAGTTAGTTGTAGCCATCTTGTATCTCACTTGCCTCGATTCTTCAAGTTTTGTGGAAAGAACTTTATTTTTGACTTTTTTTGATTCGCTTTGTAAGGATGATTTTTACTTTGTATAATGATCCAACAAATTTGAAGTTTTATTTGATTCCTACGAGTGACTTTGAGTAACTACATGAAAATTCTATTAATTAAAATGAGACCAAAAATTCAATTATCATCAACATGAGATATGACAACTTTAGTTTGTTTTGAACCTTTGAGATCTTCATGATCAAATGAGTATTTTGGTTTTTTGCTTTGTTTTCATTCCTCTTTTCGGTATTTAACTTATAGAAGAATGAAATGTTCATTATTTCGATGCCGAAGTGAAAATTCTCTGTTTTCATGCTTATCAATCTCAGTAGGAGGCAGGCTAATAAAAAACTTTTTTTCGATTGAATCAAATTCGGTATAAATATGAGGGGGAAAAAAGTTGAATAATATTCATCTATTTGGGCTTCGCTTCTTCAAAGCCGAATTTTTGGACTGTGCTGAGTAGGAAATATACTAATATTAATTTCCTGGATGAGGCCCAGACGACTGACTTCGGTTTTGAAAATGTGGACCATCTTGCAATTTCAATAGGCCTTCTTAAATGAACCTTCTTTTTGCATCGTCTTTTGTCACGATTTTTTTTTGTTTTTATTTGGCTTCGAGTTTTCACAGAAAGTGAATAAATCTTATACTTGCTCACCTTGAGAATATAATCAACTATACTGTTAATCATTCACACCAAGATTGAATTTATCTGAGAGCGTAATTTTCTAAATTCTCATCATTGAGAACAATTTCGAACAACCGAAAAAATTAGTCTCAAATCTCTTTACAGAAAATTAGTTAAATTTTACTTGATTGATGATTTCTACCAAGAGAACAAAGATAAATTTGCTCCAACTCTGTTTTCGCATACTGTTGAAAGGTGAGAGACTATCAAACTTCAACATTCTGTGAGCTACTCCTTCGAAAGTTGATAATTCCCTCTGCCTATTGCGATTTACCACCCTCCGAAAAATTTATGGGGCATTTCGTCCACCTTTTTGTTGAGTAATGCATTCTCATACTAAACTTGTATGAACTCCTGAGTAGCCTCATCAATTCTCATTCAGTGTTTCGAATCACTTATCCACAAGTGAGTACACTCACCTTGCCGACTGGTAGGTATCCACCAAAATTCACTTTACCTTTCAAAGATTCTTCACTTCTATTCCGCTTGTTCTCCAGCAAATATATGAGCTAAGGATTACCCATGATTCTCTTGCTGTAATTCTTAAGAACAGGCAATCTTATTTTCAGTTTGAGGTCTAATTTAATATTTGAGGACCTGGACTCTTTTGAAAATGCATTTTGAATAGAAGCTTCTTTGCACCTGAGAGTTTCTTCAGTCAGGAGTAGCGCTAATCGTAATTTGGAAAATTGAAATGCTCTGAGTCCATTTTAGGAACTTAGATCAGCAAATCTATTTGAAACTTTCGAATCGATCCTAATGCTCTTTCGAAATCACAGAAGAGAAAATTTATTTTAAACAAAATTATTAAGGAGTGATCCTGAGAGTGAAGAAATTTATCAGCTCGCAGCGGCGTGATTATTCGAGATTAATAATCAGCAGCACTAAATCCAAATCTAATTCCGATCCTTTTTATCCTTTGCGAAAGGTTCTTTATTCTAATTAATTTCTCAGCTTTTTAATCAAGATCGATTTTGATATTCAAATAAAATTTATTTAG
>ENA-UOUE01000853-UOUE01000853.1-compost-metagenome-genome-assembly--contig:-NODE-853-length-22491-cov-18.758722_pt1 | contig 22491 bp, 17 predicted proteins | sample MGYA00238146_ERZ747223 | MGnify/ENA primary metagenome ERZ747223 (study PRJEB28781, sample SAMN06268865) | compost metagenome | isolation source: single cell | place: USA: California, Emeryville, Joint...
TCTTCACTCTTGCATTTATTTAGCCCTGATTGCTCGAATAAATCTAGTTTCAAACTCGGAATTCGCCTTTTTATGAGAATGGTGCTCTTTTTGGTATCGGGTTTTGACTTAGAGGCGGTTGGTGTCTTCGCTTTTGTTTGGTGTTGCAGTAATTTGCTCGAAGACTTTTTGGTTGAGAGGACTGAAACGAATGAATTTTCTTCATTGCCGATATTTTTGCTTGGGAGTTTGAGCTGAGGACTGTTGACGCTGACATTTTGTCTGGATTTTTGCATTGGAGTATTATAGGTTATGACAGAATGTGAACGAGTTTTCGAGGTTGCTAAGGAGCTGGTGCTTGGTGAATGTAACGTTGAGTAAAAGTTAGCGCCCTTTTTAAACTTTGGGATCCATATGAGCTCCCCTTTAAGTGAGTCGAGAGTATAGGAGCATTTTGGGGCGGGAAAGAGAATTGAGTTTAGGTTCATAGCTTTATTAAGTAGAAAGAAAGTTGCTTTGCGTTCAGGTTTAGCTGGTAAATTTTTGAAGCGGAATTAAAATTATTAGAAAGTCATTGTGGTTTAAACTATAGAATAATAATAGACCCAAGCAAGAAAAAAAAAAAGTTAGTATTAAAAAGCCTTGTATACTGCGAAATTCCAGTGTAAGGCTATTGGTAGCAGTTCCATACTACAATAGATTAATGGTTTAAGAGGTGCTTCCAAGGCTACACTTGAAATTGAAAGAGGGGTTTTCGGAAGAAGTGCTTTTTGGTGAAGGTGAATAACTTGCTTTGATTTGAAAAAAAATTATGGAACGGTTAGCAAATTAATGAAATAATGCTGTGTTTGATAGTGAAATATAAATCTTTGAGAGTTGTTAGTGACGTTGGAGAACTAATGAAATGTCAAATATGATCAACAACTTGCTTGAGCCTTCTTGTTGTTGTAGATGCCATCAGGTTGTAAATAACTTAAAATGATTCTATTTGAACGAAAGAATCAACTACAGCGAAAAGAAGATGCCCAGAACAAGTTATTTTTTTATCACTTCTTAACAATTTCCATGAAAAAATGCGTGCAACAAAGACGGACTATGATGATCTCTTTTACCAATACTCTGTGTTCTGCATACTATTGTCTATAGTACATGCATGTTGCTAGAATTTTTTGACCAATCTCTCCGTTCGGTTCGGTTATAAAAAAACCCGAATCATAATCAACTCATTTCAGATAATTTAGTTGAAAGCGAAGGATAGTTTGATCAACTCCTTCAGATCTGATCAATAAATTTATTGCATCAAATTCCCAATTTAACCTTTCGAAGCGCAACTCGAAAGCCCTTCTCTCCAAGCAATGAGCAAGAAAATATTGATCCTCGATACGAACGCTTTTGTTCGCAGCTACAACTTGCAGGAACTTTCTCAAGAATACGACATCTACACAACCGATCAAGTGCTTTATGAGATCAAAGATAAGCGAGCCAAAGAAAAATACATGTCGATAGCCTTCGAGATAAAGCCTCAGAGTCCTGACGATAAATATATGAAAATGGGTAAACATAAATTCCACAAACAATCGTTTCACCCTTGCCTCATTTTAAATTAGTCGATGTGTTTTCTAAAAAAACTGGCGATTATACCACCCTTTCCGAGACTGATAGAGAAATTATAGCTTTGGCTGTCGAAATGGCCTATAACAAAAATAAAGGCCATCTGATTAGAAAAGACCCACCTCCTATGACTGAATGGATTCCTAAATCAAACTATAAGCAAAAGAATGAATTTTTCGAAGTCAAAGGGAAAGCTGACACCGAAACAAAACCAGAAGAAAATGACGCTTCGAAGCCAGAGGAAACTAAACAAGAGCAAGCGGATGCTCAGAGCGAGCCTGTGAAAACCACTGAAATTCAACAACAGACAGAAAGCAAGCCAGTTGAGACTACAACAAGCACTACCGCTGAGACGAAACAAACTGAGAGCGTCCAACAGAAGGACGAGCCAAAGGAAAGCAAAACTGAGGAGAAATCTGAAATTCAAAAAACTGATGATCAAACTGCTCCAAAGGAATCTCAAGAAAGCAAGGCTAAGGAGAGCGATAAGAAGAAGAAAGATTTGGATGAGGACGATGATGGCGAAGGAGAATGGATTACCCCATCAAACGTTGCAAAGCATATTTATAAGGGTGAATCAAAGAACAAGACGCTTGATGAACTCGGAATTGCTATTATGACCACCGATTTTGCTATGCAGGTAAGATCAGTGGCAATTCTTCATACTCATTGACTTTAATTGATAGAACGTTATTATCCAAATGGGAATCCCAGTTCTTTCATCCGACGGCCTGATTATCAGACAAACAAAACGCTTCGTGTTAGAATGCGGAGGCTGCCAAAACATTTGCAAAATTATGGATAAACAGTTCTGTCCGTCCTGCGGAAACCCAACGCTGTTTAAACTATCAGTGCACGTAAACAACGACGGAACAATGACGTTTTTCCGAAAGAAGAATAAAGTTTTTAACAACAGAGGAAAAATTGTAATAACTTCTATTGTAATGAGCAATGATTAACTTTTCCGGAAACAATAGTATTCTATCCCTCAAGCGAAAGGCGGTCGCCAAAATGATGATTTGATTCTTCGTGAAGATGAATTGCTTATGAGCGGAAAAGCCAAACAGCTTCAACAGGCACAAAAACAACAAGAGAAAAAGTTGGCCCAGGCCTTGGTTGACTACGATAACGGTTTCGGTTTTGATAACGTGAGAAAGGATTTGAAGAAAACCTCCGGAGTCAGGTACGGCTATGGTAGAATGAATCCAAATGACCCTGGACAAATGAAGAAGTTGCATTTTAAACGATAAGAATAGTATTAGTAGTAGGATACTGTGGATGTCGGTCTTATTATTAGAGTGTAAGTTCATGTTAGCGTGTTAATATGCTTTGAATTTTCATTTTATCTGCCATTGTGGCAATCATATGTTGAATGAATGGATGAAAAAACCTCTCTAATGCATTTTGATGAATCAATTCCTCTTCGATACTGCTGTTTTGATAGTCTGACTTGTGAAAAAAATACATTTCTTTTGGGTTACTTTAAAAAATCAAGATCGGAGCTCTTGTCTCGAGTCAAATTACCCTATATGATTCCATATGATTATTGATTGGAATATCGCAATAGAAAATATTTTTAAACACAGCGTTTTCATAGAGATTCGCAAAGATAAATTGTGTTTGTTTTTGCCAGATAACAAATGTCCTCTCCTGATTTCGTATTCCTGGGCATTGCTCAAACACTCACGCAGGTGCTGGCACAGAATGCATCAATAGCCACTGCTAATTCCACAAACAGCTCCTCGAATACGACTAACAACTCGTCCAATAGCACATCTAATAACCTTCCTCTCAGCCCCAACTCGACAGACTACCCACTCAACCCTATGCTTGAATACCAGTCTTATTTATATTCAGAATACGTGAATTTTCTTATTCCCTGCTACTATTTCCTTGTTGCCGGAGCTTATCGCTATTGGTCCGTTCTGCAGCAGCCACTGGAGGAGAACACAACGGATAGTCTCCATAACTCTTACAATATAAAGAGAAGACTCTCTATCATTATGATGGGTTTGTATATTCTCGCAATGCTCTGCAGTTTCTTCATGGATCCTCAGAATTTTTGGCAAGCGTATTTCCCTTCATACGGGATCGTCTATATATTCGGAGCCGGCGCCTGGTTTTTAAGTTACATGCTGCTCGGTGCAGAAAGAGAAAAAGACTTACCGCAGCAAGTATATACCCATAGAGCGTTTTGGATCGCGAGTTTTCTGCTCTTTGTGCTAAAGACTTTCTTCCTCAGACAGGTAACGTTAATGCCTTATACTCAGCGTTTTAACTGCGAATCCATGACTATTTTAGATGAAATCCTTGAATGTGGTCATCAACATGACAAGCATCTTAGTAACGGCGATACTCGGCATCTATGGGATGTACAAGCCGTTTGATTCAGACTCCGTGCAGCGCAGAGACAGATTTACCATGCCAGACCAAGCGTCCAATTTCTTCAGGAAATTCGAGGATCTTTTCTTCGTCAGGTATTTCTGCAGCGATTTCAGACTGCGGACTCCCGGCGAACCGCTGTTGCCCAAGAGAAGCGTTGAGGGCCGAAGGATGGTGAAGGAAATGCACGAGTATATCCAAAGGAACAAATCAATAATCGGTAACGAAGTTTCTACACTTTTGCAGTGAGTTTAATGTATTTCGTTTCTATAGAGGAAGATCCGAGTGATATATTGAAGAGAGGCTTGCCTACGGATCTCCAAATCACTATCGCTTGGAGGGTCGGGCAGCGCGAAGCTCAGACGTATTTCTACTTCGAGGTGAAGACCACAATCGAGGAGAATGAGTTTGTTCAAGAGAAAAAATACTCAGATTTTCTCACTCTCGAGAAGCAACTTCAGGCAGTATTCAATCAGGTCGATTATCCTACGCTCGCTCCTCGGCTTCCTTCATTTGCTAAAGTCGATATTGATAGCTATCCAAATGAGACGAAGTTCGTTGAGGCCAGGATAGGTATCCTTGAAAGATACTTGAGGGATATTTTTGCAGAGCCTGCATTTGTAAATCACATCGTCCTCGATTTCTTGGGCATTGAAGATCCTTATCGAGCTCCCTTTGAGACATATTCAAAGGTTGTGTTTAATACTCAAAAATTCAAAACCAAGAAACATGTGTCGAAGGCGGTTGATATCGAAATGCCAACAGTGACACCTGGCTATGGGACCACACCGGGGTACTCGAGCCGTTTAAATGAGCCTACCTTCCAGTCCTATTGTGAGAGCTCGCAGAAATCGTATGGAGGAAACGTCGTGGAGTACATTTTTGTCATCAGCGATAAGAATAATCCAAACCAACAGCCTTGGAGAATCATCAAAACATTCGCGAATTTTGTGAAGCTTCAGAACGCGCTTGAAGTTGACACCGGAAGAACTATCGATTTCTTCAAACAGCATGTTCCTCAGGCAAAGAACGTTGATCCTCAAAAACGAAAGGAAGGCCTTGAAAAATACCTCAATGCGATTCTTCGCGATAAGTCGTACTATACCAAATCTCTCTACGAATTCTTGGAGTACAATATTGATAAGCACACGCCAGGGCGTGGATCAATTAATGAAGGGCCTTTGTCTCAGTCAACTGTACTCCCAACACAAAAAACCGCCACTTATCCCGAAAATCTATCGAAAAGCGCTGTTAATCCGAAGAGAGACCAGAAACGATATTATAAAACTGTCTACACGGGTTCCTTCAAGCGAAGTGTCTCCTTGAACTTCTCAAGGATCAAAATTCCCTCTCTGAGATACGTCAGAAAAGGTAACGATGTTTTTACGCTTTACGAGCTCACCTTTGAGTTCTTTGACTCAAAAAACCCTGCAAAAACTAAGATTCGGGTCATCAGCTTTAAAACTTTCAAGGAAATTGAGGATCTCGATTACTTCGTTCATAAGTTCTATCAAGATCGAGAAATCCCTCTCCCAACTTTGAAATTAGAGACGCCATCTTTGTTCGGCAGCGTTGACCCAGAGCAGTTGAGAACCAATGTTGAAGAATACTTGAACAAACTGCTTGAATTGCCAGCGATCAACGAGTTTAATTATATGAGAGAATTCTTACAGGTAGAAGACTTACGCTCAGAATACAGGGAGCCTATCAATGATGAAGAAGTTTTTGATTTTAGGGACGATACTAACTACGATGAGATTGTTGAAGGAAACCTCAATAACTCCTCTCTGGTGAAGGAACTCCTGAAGAAAGCTGACTTCTTGCATTTGATTCCTGGGATCAGCAAATAAAAGTAGATCCATGGATTCAGATTTTGTACATATAGGTATGTAATGTGACCATCTATCTATCTAGGAAGTTAATTATATAAATTCGAGAACCCTTAAGCGCTTTAAACTACAGCAACAACAATAATTTCCTTTTTTTCTCACACACACACGAATTTGAATAAATTCAATAGTTTTATTTCGTTCGCAGTTGAATCAGTTAATTTCAAAAATCTGCGAACTTTGCTGAATTTTTTGCTTCTTCAGTTGCCTATTTAAAGAGAATACAAGAATGCTCAACCTCAGTGTACAACCATCAATAAGCACGATAACCCCTTGTCGAAAGAAACCGAAAAGTCTGATTCCTAAAGGCGGGAGGGCTTTTCCATCAGATTTTTTCTCCATTGAAACACCATTGCAATCGGAGTTAGACATCTCAAGGAGTATTTGCGACCCAAAAGTAGGTAATCAACATTGCATGTCCCCTATGGACCCTGGCTTGGTGCTTCAGCAGAAGTTTTTTCCTCAAGAAGATAATTTAAATAAACAACATAATCCTGACGAGTCCAGCGAAATCACATTCAGAGTCAAACGTGAGCTCGGAAGAGGACAACGGGCTAATAGCGTGAATCTTCAGCGTAGGTTTTCAAGGCCTATCAGCGCTATCTATGGCAATCAGTCCCGAAATTTCGCACGCATTGGTTCTGAAGATTGGTTTATCAGAATGAATAGAAGGAGTTCAGATGCACAAAGAATCCGAGCTGTCTGGCAAGAACTTGAGGATATCAATGTTACTAACTCGATATGCAGAGTGCCTCCAAAAGATGCAAATACTGAGTGTGGTGGTGCCTTGAAAGAGGAGAACACGGCTCTATCTTTAGTTAAGCAACCTGAAACTCATGAAAACGAATTGGTCAGCTTTAGAAGTATACAATTTCTTATTTTTCTGAACCTAAGAAGCATTTTCTAACCAGGTGGCAACAATATGTTCCAGAAGAAGACGACAATTGGAAATTGTACAGATACTCCCGATTTCAAGGGAGATAATGCTGATTTCGAAACATTGGGTGACGCAGATGTGAGGGAGAAACGAAAACAAGCGGAAATCCTCAAAAGTGCGAAAAGAATAGTTTTCGAAGAGATAACTCATCGCGCGCAGAGACTGGAACCATCCAACACGAAAATTGCAGAAAATAATAATCATCCAGTCACAAATGCAAGCCTTAGAAAACCAGTCACCAATTCCAGGCTGAGTGACAATAAGGAGAACTGCCCAATCATAGTCAAAAAAGCCTTCAGAATAAGACCAAGGAGTTCAAGTGTTCTATCGGGCCGTGTTTTGATACGGAATGTTTAACGGACCTGTAAAATAATATATCTTAAATTCAGACTGTATTATTCTTCGTTTTTTTTATTTCCTACTATGATATGATCTTATTACGATATTGGTATTCTTTATATATAATTTTGGTTGTATTCAGAGAAATCTCCGAAAGCTCAGCCATAGCGCATATTATTAGCAGGTTATTTATCAAAACCAGCGATCTCAACAAATCGGTTTTTATTGACGTATTAAAATTGCGCAAAAACCTCTACTTGATAAAGGTCCTTCATTCTGATTCCTTTATAATGTAATCAAGAGCTCGGCTAACCCAGAAATTGTATACCAGAAAGAGCAATAAAAACAAGCTGTTTTGGCTTACACAAATTATATTACTATTTGCAGAATCTCCACCTCAGATTAGTTTAGAGCTGCGAATAAACTGTGATATTTAGATTTGCAAAAGTATCATTTAAAAGCTTAAAAAATAAAATTTTCTCAGAATGGAACCTCATAGACGTCTTAGCGAAGATTTGGACTTGCCCATACCGACTTCAGTCTCAAAAAAACTCAGGTACAATCCTATATGCAACTACCATTATAACTACCACTAGTCTGCAAGTCGATGAATCGAGAATGTGCCCGATTTTGGTCGGTGTCTGCGGGTAAAATCTCAAAAGTGTCTCTTTTGACTAACCTCTCCTTCCAGAGGCTCCGCTTCAGGAAAAACAACATTGTGTAACAAGCTCAAAGAAGCTATGGGCAATTTTGCTATGATCAGCGTGTCGTTGGATTCGTTTTACAGAGGGTAAGTCAAAATCTCAATACATAGTCTAACACTCGCAAAGAGTCGATGACGCCAGCAAAGCCAAAGATTATAATTTTGATCATCCTGACGCACTTAATTTCGACGACGCCTACGATGTGTTGCAGACGCTTATGAAGCGAGAAGAAACCGCAATACCCATATATAGCTTCAAAAATCATCGAAGGTACACTCCTCCTTCACAAAGATGCAAAAACTCGTTGCTTGTTATGAAGGGAGGGATATTCTGAAAAAGTCAAGGGCACGGATATCATTCTTTTCGAAGGAATTTTCGTTTTTCATGACCAACGAATTCGCGATATGATGAATCTGAAAATTTTCATTCAGTCAGATGACGATCTTAGATTGGCCCGCAGAGGTCAGTTAAGTCGTTTTGATCATTGAATAATAATTATGCATATAGTGTTGAGAGATTCTACAGAAAGAGGAAGACCTGTGGACGGAATTCTTTATCAGTACCATCGTTTCGTCAAAGACGCTTTTGAGGAGTTCATCAAACCGGTAAGTACTGAATGTGTTAGCCTGGCACTGACCTCATCAATCTCTAATAGACGATGAAATACGCAGATTTGGTGATTCCGAGCTATGAATCGATAAACATCGCTGTTGACTTTATCGTCCAAAACTTGAAACTCCAAGTCGATGAATACGGCGATTTTAAGAAGCAAGCAGAGGATCAAAACCACTACAGCTACGAGATTCTCGAAAACTATTGGCTTAACCTCAACAAATCGAATAAAGACACGAGCTTAGAAGTCTACTGTGCAAGAAACATCCATTTTCCTATTAACGACAACATGAAGAAAGAATTCGCTGAGTTGTTTTTACTCTTTAACAATGAATTCTCTCTTGACCTCTACGAGTAACATACTCTTCTCATGGCCAAAATTGCTAACTCTATTGCTTTAGAATGGTGATCAAGAGGTACATGAAAGCGAGTTTGAGAATCTTGCGACTCAAAGCTCCAAAGGATTTCGAGAAGTACGAGTTCGTTACTTTCCCAATCAAGGAGTCCGTGCTGAAAAGAGACCCAAAAGATATTAAGTACCTGTGCTTCGTCGTGATATTTTTTTTCCAAAACGCGTTCAAGTACATCTCAAAAATGATCGATATGTTCCACCTCGAGAACCCAGATATGCAGATTGCGGTCGTGACTGGATTTTCAAACATCAAATACTTAGTTAGTTTGAGCCACTGCCACCGGAATATCAGCATCTTCAACGTCCTCTGCGTCGCTGACTTTAGGAAATTCTATCTGTCGCTGAGAAGCAATTGCGAGGACAGTGATTTCCAGATAATGGACGAGAATAACTACCACGACAAGCTGCTCAAACTAGCACATAAGTATCAGAGAAGACATTCAACAAAGGGAGATCATTACCATCATCATCACCACCATCACCAGCATCCAGGATCACCAACCCGCGCGGGTAAGCAACCACAAGGGAAGATTGAAATGACCGATGAAGGGAAAGTTGTTGCGAAGACGTCGTAAGAAGAGGTCTCAGAGCGAATGAATCATCCAAACTTTGATTATAAAAATTAATTTGAATTGAGAGACTAGTTCTGATCGTTGACTTGTTGGAGGATGGTCTTATTGTTTTTATCTGTTTGAATTTGAATAAATTTAGTAGATATTACCCATAGAAAAGGGAAGAGAAAAAAGTTTGAATTAATAGCATGATTTGTTGCGTAGACGCAATGAAAATTGTAACGAGCATTTATTTTGATTTTTCTTTTTCACTTTATCGTTTCGTTGCTGTGTATTGAATCTGTTTCTGTATAAATTCTCTACATATCCTTCTTTCTAGTTGTTTAGCCCGACAAATCAATGTGATATGATATTAAGAGGGGTTTAATGAACTTCCTTGGATGCTTACTAAGAAGGTTAAAGTGGCTCTAGTTAGCACTATGAAGTTACTAGCACGACCAATAATAAGGAAGTGTTACATATGTTGTGTATGTGTGCTTAGGTCAACATTAGCCAATTTAAGGCAAGAGCTCGATCAGAATCCGTCCAAAAGTTAGAGTACATTACAAACAAGGAAAAAAGCCGTTATTTTTTGAACAAATTGAACCTCTTTATATTCCATAATGTGGGAGATACTCATTCGACATAGTCAAACAGACAAGTATTACTGGTATTTACTTCTGAAAGCCCAAAAAAAAAAAACGCTAAATTTGTAAATCGCACCAGAAAATGTTAGAAAACCTCTACCTAGCAGGTAAAGTCATCTGGACTTTTGATCTACGATGAATAACTCAAAACTAACTGTGCTAGTAGTGATCAGAAACTTTCAGTGAATGAGTTTAACACAGGAACTTCTGAGAATTTATATAAATTTCCAGAATGGACGTGGCCTAGCTTCAGAGAAATTCCAAAAATTTATTAAAAATTATTAAAAAGAGTATTCCAAAAATGTTGTCAGCTTTGGTCAGTCAGAGCGCATTGAAGAAAGAAGAGCCTCGTCCTATACAAAATGTCGATCTGGACAAACTTTTGAGCGAACCCGGCCCAGTTAAAAAGAAATCTGAACCTAAACACACCAAACCTGAGCAGAAACAGAAATCACAATATCTGGATATCACCGAAGAGGCCAAAGTAGACCTTGAGCGAGAGGCAATGAAGAAAAAGGCCATCATGGCTAAGCTAGAGGAAAAAGACAAGTCTAAAGACAAGCGTTTGTCTAAGGAATCCGGAAGCGGCCAGACGAAAACAAGCTCTTCCGTTTCAGGGAAGTCCCAGGAGCAGGTAAAAAGTTCTCCCAATGTAAAAAAGGAATCAAAAGATCCAAAAATGGATGAAAGAAGGAAATTACTGCTTGAAATGTCGCGTAACTGGGAAGAATACATGGACGACCCAGCAAAATTAGAATTAATGAATAATTTAGCAGCAGCAGAGCGAACTAAAATTGAAAAGAAACAAGATTTTTCATCAAAATCTGACTCTACTCTCAAAACCAAAAAGATTTCGGATTCAGACAAATCCAGCTCTCTCAAAGCTTCAAAAGCCAATCCATTTGAGGATGTTATTAAAGCGAAAATGCAGCAAAAGCTAGGGAAAAATGGTTCAACGGGTACTTCATTGAAGGACAAGCCAATTGAGAAAAAAAAAATTAGTTCGGAGGGTCACTCCAAAAGCAGTTCTTCTGTAATGAAAAAGGATGTAATGACACTGAATGAAAAGCTAAAAGCTGGAAAATTAGAGGAGAAACGTTCTGGTGATAAGGGGTCTGATAAAAAACGCTTGGAAGAGAAAATCCGCAGAGAATTGGAAGAAAAATACCGCAAGAAATATGAGGCGGAATTGAAAAGCAAATTGTCAAGCTCAAAACCGACAAGCAGTGATAGCAGATCGAAACCTAGTGGCAGCGACATGAAATCTAAAAGCAGCAGCAGCTTAAAAGATGATCCAATCAAGAGAAAAGATGGTGCTTCGAAGCCGGATAGCTCAAAAGACAAAAAATACAACCCGTTGGATAGTCATATCAGTTCTAGTAAAGACAAACCAAAAAGTCTTCAAAATGGAGATAGAGATAAGCATCGCGACAGAGAAAGAGAACGTGAACGTAGTGATAAAGATAGACATAGAGATAGGGATAGAGAGCGACACCGTGAGAAAGAAAAGCACCATAAAGAACATAGAAGAGAAGTAATAGTCAAAGAATCAACTGAGTACGACCCATTGAGCTATATTGCGTCAAAGACTGACGAGCCTCCTGAAGTGAAGAAACGCAGGGAGGCGCTCGGTGGGTTACTGGCGAAGACAAAAAAAGACGATGATAAGAAAAAGAAAGTTATATATGAGTATTCTGACGAAGACTCTTACGAGAGCTCCTTCATCGATGACGATGAGAATGATGTTAAGGCCAGAAGGTTCGTTGAGAAGATGTTTGCAGGACACAAAAAGAAATATAGAAAGGTCGATGATGACGAAAGTGATATTGAGGAAGCGAAGTTCGATGATATTATCGAGGAAGAAGAGATTTCTGCGAAGATCGGCGAGCTAGAAGATAGGAGAGAGCTGAAGAATATCCTCGAAGAGGAGGAAAGAGAAAGGATGAGGATTAAGAAAAAAATGGCTTGATTAGAGAAATTTCGTTTTAGTAGGACTTGAATTCTTAGGAAAATACCCAGGCTGTTTATGTTTGTTGTTTGAGCTGTGTACAGCCTCTTTTAATTTTCAAATCGCAAGTAAATGAGCTATTCCCATTGTATGTTTACCTTTGTTATGTTAATAGCACGCAATGAGCTCAAAATTGGAAATGACTCTCTATTCTGACAACAAAACTATATAATTTCATAGTTCAATTGAATTAAGAGTAGGAGAGAATGAACAAAAAAACTAGTATTGCACAAAACATTTATAGGTCCTTGCGAAAAAAAAAGCATGCACGTTAGTCAGATATGTATACATATATATATCAACAGAGAAAGATTTATGACTTCTCTTTACCAAACTGTCTATCAGGCACTCTGAGCTTGATTTCTGTGATCTCAATCTGAATATACTCTGGCGGCTCAGGATTCCGTTGCTGCTGTTGTAGGAATATATCGTCGGTCACAGTGGCTTGAGGTGAAATGATCAGGGGAGTTCTTGCTAGCTGAGGATCCTGCTGTATTATTCCCATCGAACGAGCCGCCGCTATATTCTGCGTGTTGGTTTCTAAGGTAGCTGGGGCGGGGATAACTTTTAATTTCTTCAATTTCTCTTCTTGTTTCTCCTCCCATAATATCCCCATTAATTCCACGGCAGGGTGATTTTTGATCTCTTTCCACGAGATTCGCTTAACTTCATCGACCTGAAGCATCTGTGTTAATAAATCCTTAGTTTCATAAGCAATAGGTGCTGGGAATTTAAGTTTTTGAGTTTTGATATTTTTGTAAAGATTGGAAATGCTCTTTCCATCCCAGCGTACTTCTCCAAAGATGCACTCGTCAAGCAGCACTCCAGTAGACCATACATCACATTTGGAAGTATATGGCTCTTCATTCAGAATTTGTGGCGCCATATACAACGGCGTACCCATTAAAGAATGGTGAATTTTGATGTTCTTCAACGACTCATCGATCATTTTAGCAAACCCAAAATCTGCAACTTTAAGCACGCCATCATGAAAAAAAACATTCTCAGGTTTGATGTCTCTGTGCATGATGACTACCCGTCTCCCAGAAGTGTTTTTGACATCCAAGTCGTTAATAGTATTAAATGCCTTTGAAAACTGATAGGCAAACTCAATGGCTTGTTTCTCGCCAACAGAACCGTTTTCTTGAGGAGAGTTCCAAGGTCTCCGCCATTGCAAAGCTCTGTGAATATATAAATATTGTTTGCAGTGCGTTTGGCGTCTAAGAGTTGAACAACATGGTTCCCTTTGATTTGGGAAAGGACCTCGATCTCCCGCAGGAATATATCTTGATCTTCCATAAATTTTTCAGCTCGGATGACTTTTACAGCGACTTCTTTCACGACCTCTGAGCTATAATGACTTTTATAGACAGTACCGAATGTTCCTTGTCCGAGAGGTGTGCTGTTGGGTCTGAAGTAATAGTTGTCAATCTTTTTGTAGTCGGCCGTCATAGAGACTCTTCGAATAATTGTTCGATCTCTTTTTTCTTTTATAATGTAAAATGGGTAAGTTTTTCGTGATTATAACGAGGCAAGAACGAGCTGAACAAATCACTTGATCGGTTCTGACGTGACGATTCGATAATCAAAAACTAAAATTAAAATTCTGAATTCTAAAATTATTTTTGTGAGACATCAGACGAGATCATGACAGCTTCGGTTCTACTGCAGTGGTAGAGAGTCAGTGAATAGTCACTACAAGGGTAAAAAGCTTTCCTGTACTTGTTTTTCCAGAATTTTTTGGAATTGTTTGAAACTTCACATCTTTAGATGAGATCTGAGATAAAAAGCTCAAAAGAGACACGTGTAATGCAAAGTTTCTTCATATTTAAGAGACTAAGAGCTATTTTATCTTTAACCGGGAATGATATTGGATGAGGCTAATGATTCTATAATTATGATATCTCTTACAACAATATGAAATTTCTGTATGGGAGACCTTGGCGAAAACGACTTCGAAGAGAAGCAAGTTCTGTGTAATGCCTTCTTAAGCTTTCATTTTCACAAAGAACTTAAATGTGTGTAAAATTTTTTTTCGAGAAATCAGATTAAATACCGAAAATTACTCTAGTTTTGCAACGTTAGATTGCGTTATCCTGTGAAAAAGACAGAATAGAAACAGGGAATCTTATTTAATCCAGATATGCTTCTCCCCATTGGATAATAAACTTGTAGTGATCAAAATACTTAATTAATAAGTTTTCGCACTCTATATCTCTATGAATTGGGTACAGAGCAAGCGGTTAGTTCATGCTGACTTTGTTTAAATCAAATGAGAGTTAATTGATTAGTTCCGAGAGTTATAACCGACTGTAGCAGGAGAATTTGATACCTGAAAGTCTTGCACATTCGTCTTAGTATCCAAAGTGAAATTTGCACTTTTTATTTCAAATAAATTTGCGGTATAAGATTAGCCAACATGCTCAAATTGTCTCAACGAGGGTTTTCTCTCGCAACTCAAATCTTCAAAGGCTCCCACATTCAAATAAATGCAGCCCAACCATCCCTCATCTTAAGACCTGAATACGGCTTTGCGAAACATAAGGAGAAAATGTGTGCTCACAGAAAACGGATGTATGCTTACTTCCGTGACTTATTCGGCATTTACCAAGACGATATGCAAAAAAGTATACTTTCTCACGACCTTTGGTATTCAGTCCTCATCATGAAAAACGCGTTTCACTTTCAGTATTACGACGTCCAGCTTTTTAACGACGTCATAGACAACATCCGCAGCAGACACCATACACTCACCCCTCCGCTCGCTTACGAAATCATTATTGCTTTACAGGACTACGGCAGCTCTCGTTATGCTGATGTTTTCACCATGCTGCATGAGTACTTTCAAAAATATTTCTTCGTTTACACCACTCAAGAGCTCCAAGCGATAGAGAAAGCCTATTTCCGCTTATCCACGAAAATGCATCTTGAATTTAACCCCATCTACACAAACGCAGTCGCAAGTCAAAAAGCCACTTACGCTATATCTTCCAAAGATCGAGCGAAAAAGGTATTGGAAGCTTATAGCATCAAACCAGATTATGACCTCGCTGATATCGGGTACAACCGGCTTGAGAACAGCATGAATATCAAGTTTAAAGACAGCGGCAAGCAGCTTACTATCCTCGGTTACGCGAAGTTTGACAGCGAGGACATCAAAACTGCTAGAGAAAAGATGCTGGACTCGCTTTATGATGTTTATATTTTCGAATCAGCACCTTTAACGCTTGCAGAGCTAAAAAAAACCCGCGAAGATGTTGATAAAATCAGCACTGGCCGTGATGAAGTCGCCGAAGCATTGAGGTTTTTAGAAAGGAAGGAATTCGCTTCCCATCCCCAGAATGAGAAATTGTATTGGGATTATCTTCGAAGAGTTGGAGAGATAGCTCTATTTAACCCTGCCGACATCGAAGCTTACTTCAAGGAGTACCTAAGTGAGTCGAAAAAATATGAAATCAACGAAAGTGAACGAGTTGTATGTAATATTTATCATTGCGAATATCGGAGTCATTGACCTGCTTTATTAGGTGTATGAAAAGGATAATTTCACTAAGAGGCCGTACACGATCCCCACTTTGCTGCTCCAGCTGAGAAGAATGAAAAAGCATGATTTCCGAGTTCTGTTTGCGGATACTCCCGCGGTTTACGAACTGAACGAAATAGCGAGAACTATCTCCGTGAAAGACTCGCAAAAAATATTTGAGCACGCGCGCATGCTTCTGCTCAATGCCAAAGTTCAATGGGCGGTAGAGATTAACAAGAAAGGCTGCGTCTCCTGCACAAAAGGGTTCTATGAGCCACCAGAGGACATTTCTAACTACTTGACATTCCAAAACTTTAATTTTTCAGTCAAAGAGGCCGCCTTGGGCCGTCAAATAGTGAAGGCTTTGAAATTTATGCAAGGGAAAAGTTATATCGCATTCGTTGATCAGGCGCATCTAATCCCAGTTGTGAAATCGATTTTTTCAACACTATCTAAGGAGAAGTCACCGACCAAAGGGCATGAGATTACTTCAAATGATGAACTTGTACAGAAGTTTTTGATAAAAAATGTCGAGAAGCAAGGCTCGACGGAGGCTTTTGCGGATGAGAAAGAGAAGAAAGAATTTGTACAGAAATACGCGACGATAGCTTCGTTTTACAACATGGAGAGGTAATCATTGAGAATGTGAGTTTTGTGTAATTAATTCAAATGCTTAGTGACATCCAGCTGCCACCTTATGTTGATTTTGACTCGAGCGAGTATAAGCGATATCTTGATGGTTTTAGAAAATATTTAAGCATGGAGAGTTTCCAAGAGCCGACAACTCTGAGCTATGACCTTAAAGGGGACTCGGCCCATTGCCATGCTAAAGATATTCTGTTTAGAACAGGAGGGACCTCATCTTAAGATTGCTCGTAGTTTAGACAACTATATTGTTTGTATGTAATTTGTTGTAAAAGGCGAGAAAAAATCATTACGCTCTAAATGTTCAATTTTCAGGATTAATTGTCTCTCTTCCTAAGGAAAGTTCATGAGTCATTGACCTCCAATCGAAAGCGTCGCATATGTACACAGGAAGAGCATTTTGAATCACACCCTCGGTAGACTTTGGCAGTTTCTATATAGATGCATAAGCAATACACTCTGAGACAGTATGTGTAAAATTGTTGCGTTGCAGGTACTCAGCTGAAGTCAATTTTCTATTTGCTGACTTCAATAGAAGTGGGGAAAAAAAATGTACTTATAGCCTTTTAGTCAGAGGAAATACTCTTATTTTGTAGGTATAAAGGATGTGTGAATGAAATTAGTCGTTTTATGATTTTAAAGCAACATTTGTTAGTTCATTTTAATTACGAATTGAAGCATAGTGAATGTTAAAATGTTTTTCTTTTCAAGACATATACTCTTATCATAAACTTGTTTGCTTAGTATCACTTTCCAAAATCAATTTTCTTTTCTGAAAATGTTACTCTTAACTTGCCTTTGTTACCAGATAGCCAATTTCATTACTAGTTTTAGCTATGGAAGCTATAATGTCGGTTGATGATTAGACCTTGCAATTCATCCAAGAAAGCCATGCCATTGAGAGAACAAAAAAATAATTAACAAGGGAAACCGAGAAGGTCTAACCCAGAAATTAATTCTGAATTATTAAATTTTCGAAGAAATGAATATATACTATTGTCTTTTGTTCGGTGCATTAAGTTTAATGGCAGTAGGTAATAATTTAGGAAAACCTTCAACTATGAGAGGAAAAAGATTTTAGATACATTCCAAACCTTTGTTTGTATGTGAATTAGGCATTTCGTAAACGAGATTCGCAAAGAGAAACATACTATGTTTGATCTCCTCATTCTGTCAACCATAAAATGAGCTTTGATATTTATTAGTAGTTGTAGTAACCTCAGCTTGCTTCACTTGAATCTTAGTTATATTCATCGAGTCATTTCCTGCCACCAAACCAATTTTCTATTAATTATTAGCAATGAAATTAGTTCAATTCATAGTAGATGGAAGTATTTGTATAGTATTGGATGAAGATAAATAAACGGTTTGGGAGAGCTCTTGAAAAATTATGTCTCACAGCTTATTAGTTTGCATTGCTTTATCCTTTAGAAATCGATAGTAATTTTGTTTGTGTTAATTCCATAAATGAGTCGAGTTAGATAATAGGAAATTTAATTAATTAGGTTGTGAGTTATCCATTATGTTCTATTAATTTTGATTTCATGTACTTCAAATTTTATTCCCAGGTTACTGTCTTGAATAAATTGTGATCGGGTTTTTTCAGATGATTTACCAGTTACTTCACGTTTTATGCTGCTGAATTACGCTATTTACTAATTTTTTTATTGCTGCTTAACTCAAGAAAAGAGATATTCGTTTGTAGCTAATCGAAACAACTTTGCTGACGTCAGATGCAGCCTCCCAAAGCTTTCATTGCTTTTGAGATCTTCCATTCGAATCAGCTACAAACTTTCTCTTCCCTCTTTTGCACGATTAATTTTCACACATGCAATGTGAAGTTTCACACTCAAAAGTTACCTTGCAAATTTATCATTTGAATTTTTTTGCTATATGAAATAATTAATTATAAATCTATAATTTTTTCATCTCATAGTATTGATTCTAAGCGCAGCCTACAATAGCATAAGTCGTTTTCCAGCAACACCTGTAGCCGGTGACATTAAAACAAATCAATCGATTTGAATGACAATTAGTTCATGTTTTCCAATGCTTACCATTAGTTACCAGTCTTTCAATTTTTCCACTTAAATTCCATCATTCCTGCTCTCTATTTGTCCTTCATGTTGTGATTCTTTTCATTTTGCTGAGCCAATTGTATCCGCCGCAAACCATAAATGAAAATAAAAAGGAAATGCGTGAAAACTTGAAGAAATCATGCGCATTTTGTGATACAGTTTCAAAACAATAAAATTATCTTGTGTGTTGGCATTAAAGAAAATAAAATGGTGTCTCAAGGTTCCCTGCCCGACCTTACTAAGGAACTTCTGCTAAAAAATCCCTCACAGCTTACAATCAAACAGCTGCTTCAAATCCCTTCTGAAGACCGCAACATCCAGCACTGCAGAGAGATCATAAAACACGTCAAAGTACCTCAATTCGCAGAATTTTTATTCTAAATCACCATAAAGGATGTCAAATTCCTAGAGCAGTATCTCTACACGGACGAAATCTATGAATTAGCGAAAGAATTCGAATTGAAATCATATCCAGAACGAGAAATTATATTCAAACAGGGTGAAGTGGGCGATGCTTTCTATATTATTTTGAACGGGTCCGTCAAAGTGTATATTAATATTCCATCGGAAGTCAAACACTTTACAAACACAGTAAATTCGCTATTGTCGCTGCAATGACACAATTTTTTGCCTCTCTAGAAAGAAATTATGACGCTTCAGAAAGGAGAAGCGTTTGGTGAGCTCGCGCTTTTGTATGACTCTGTTCGCTCAGCGACAATTGCTACAACAGAGCAGACCGATGTCATCGTCCTGAATAAAGAGAGCTTTCGAAAGCATATAAAGGTAAAGCTGTTCTACGCTTAGATGTTTGCTGACTCATGGACTCACAAGGATGTGAAAACCTCCCATCTGAGTTATATTATAGATTTCTTTAAAAACTTCCCTGGATTCCAAGGACTGAATCAAAATGAGATCGCGAAACTTGCCGGAAAAACCATGCTGCAGCGTTTCCCTACAAACACAGTCATCGTTCGGCAAGGGGATGAGCCATCTGAGGTTTACTACGTTAAAAGCGGCCGACTGAAGGTAATTAATAATCTGGTAGCGTTGCGAAAATACATGTCTTTTCCTCTTGTCCCTAGGTCATCAGAAGAATCGACTACAAAGTGGACCCGATCACTAGGCAAGTGCTGTATGACGAAACAAGCGGACCGTCTCAAGAAGACTACTCTAATGGGAATTACAAATCTGTATTGCTTGAAATTGATGAGCTTAGTAATGGAGACAGCTTTTGCGATTCAGCCATCATAAAGCGGGAGAATATGCATCATACTGTTGTTACAGCGATTCCTTGCGAGTTGATTTACCTGACTGCCTATGATTTCCGCATCATGTTTGATTCGTCTTTCCTTAGCCAATATGAAAGTCTTTGCAAACCTTACCCAGATGACTCGGAGCTCCGGAAATTGTTCCAAGATACGAAAGTTTGGGCAGATTATAAGCGAAAAATGATCAATAATGTGCTCGTTCAGAAAGCCACTAAAAAAATGTAAGTTCGCTCACAAAACTCATTTTCTAAGGCAATTCTTTAGCGGATTTGGCAATATCCTTCGCAGTCCCGTTTATAAAATGGATAGGGTTAAGTCTATCGGCATACTTCAACGAGACGACTCTCCGCCATTCTTGCCTCCGATAAAGAGCAATCTGCTAGTGCCAATTAATGAGAGAATAAACATGCGGGGCTCGCAGAGTACAAAGAATGTTTTTAAATCAAAGGGCTTCCATGTGAACAATACTGGAGATAGTTCATTCCTTGGGCAGTCTAGTCATGCGGCTTTGAAAGGGGGGTTACAAGGGAAAAGCTACTATAATCACAAATTCGAATTTGTAAAACCAATGCACAAGCTAAAGTCTCCGGATAAGAAGAAAGACGATGCAGGCGAAAAAGCCTTGAAAGGTAGTGCAGTTTATTGAAGGAACTATAAATAACATCTATATATCATTAGTGAGTATCGAGGCAGCAAGGATCGGAAGAAACGCTTAGCCGCATCTGATAAAGAATCTTTATTGTGTTTGAATGGTTTATTTTATTTGAGCAAATAAATACATTTGAGTTCCCCTAATTTTTTCGTGATAAAGTTATTTACACAAAGTGTATGCAAGAGCTTCTGGATAATCTAGAATTTCTAAATGTACCTGATGAGGAAGTCGTGATATATGATTAAAGAGGAAAGTATGATCTTCCTATCTTCCAGATTTAATACGTTGATTATCGAAAAGTGGTTCTAAACCAAGCTGTCGTTACTTCACGGATTTTATCTTTACACTTCTCTAATGTTAAGTTCAAGGACTTCATTGATTGTATTGATATTATTCATTTGAAGTTTGGTTCATATATATTTTTATTGGAGATAGACAGCATTTTTCTTATTTACATTGAGAACAAGAGTATTATATATAATTCAATAAGAGCTGAAAGGATAATCGCATTATTTCAAGCTTAGCATGGGGAATAGGACCAGTGTTCGTGCAAACTTTAAGAATTTTGTTCTTGGAGATTGGTCAATAGACACTGTCATTATAAGAGACGGCTCCTTGTTGTAAGCATTGTGTGCAAGCGTTGGTAACTCAGTCGCTAAGGAGGCTGCATGTGCCATCTGCTTAGCAGGCGCCCCAGGATGACCACTGTAGTACATAGCTTTAAATAATAAACTTTCTGGATTGTTTAACACAAATCCTTCAATTCAAAACGAATTCCTCGAATTTGAAAAAAAAATTTAAATAATTGAAATATAAAAGCTCGTCCTGTGAGGAATCTGATTATCCAGTTTAGCTTAATGAAAAATTTGGATTGGATAAACACTCTCCTTGAAAAGCCTTGCTGAAATAATAATCGAATCTATAAGCAATTTCAATCATAGCGCACTCTCTGCTGCAATATTCCGCATGATTTGGAAACTTTAGTGAAAAATTATATTTGAGGCCCTGAATTATCTGGGAGTAAAAAGAATAAGTGCCTAGAGCAATATTATTTCACTTTAAGAAGCCTTAGGAAGTGAATAATCGCTCTGAGAGGATTCAGAGTGCGAGTTTTCACTCACAGCTAGTTACTTATAGATTCAATTCAGCTGAATTCTGAAGGAAAGTAAGTAGAATTCGATTTAAAATCCTATTTTAAAATATCTGAGCAGATTTCCTTTAATTTCTCTACAAAATTATTAGCAGTATCAGAATTCGTTAGCAAGCTCACTACAGAAAAATTTTATCGTAACGCTGCCTTCCAGAATCGAGATCAAATGAATCTGATAGAGAATGCTCCGATCAGGTTGTACAAGTATTAACGGTTCCACATCGATTCGCCCTAGAGTTTTCATCATTATTATTATAAGGAGATTTATTTTAAGCTAACACCAAATAAAGTCGAATTCTGCTCAGCCAATAATAGTTTCCTATTGGTCGGCTGGCATATAAATGCTCTAAAGCTGGGATATTATATAATTATTAACAAAACAATCACATTGTTTTAACAACCTATTTTACAACCACCTTTTACCATGCAAACTACACAAACTAAATTTAAGCTGACTGTCAAGTCAGCTAAGTTCGAACTGCACCAGAGTTCCACGAACGAAATTAAACAGGACAACACTGTTACTTTTGATGAATATCAGCCCAGTTTCGTCACAGAGAAACCCAAAATAAAGCTAGCAGTAAAACTCAAGCCTAAACCCAAAGAAATAGAGACTCTTTCGACTTGTTCGGTCTCAACCGGCAATCCAAGTCCTCAGAATTCCCTGGCACTCAATGAAAAAATTGAAGAAAAAGTCATATCTCAACCCAACAGTGAAACACTGACCAGCGAAGGCATCACAGAGTCTCAATGTATCAAAGTACATGAATCACCGGAAGCCGAGACAGCAATCAGTTCTCGTCATGAAAATCTCGAACAGCAAAACCAGAATGAAGAAATCGGCAATAAAGAAGAACATTCGAGAGTTTACAGCAAAGAGTTCGTTCTCAATATTATTCGCGAAGCCCAGTCAGCTGTTCCTCTTCCAGAATTTGAGTTTCTTGTCAACAGAACGAAAATCGAGGTTCAAGCTCCCCTCAAACCGAAATATCAACAAAAAGTTTCTCAGAGACCAGTCTTCTTGAATTCAAATATCGGCAAAAACTCTACACAGAAAGAACAACCAGAGCAAAATTTGACTTTGAACAGAAATACCACAAAACT
>ENA-UOUE01000854-UOUE01000854.1-compost-metagenome-genome-assembly--contig:-NODE-854-length-22471-cov-11.063722_pt1 | contig 22471 bp, 16 predicted proteins | sample MGYA00238146_ERZ747223 | MGnify/ENA primary metagenome ERZ747223 (study PRJEB28781, sample SAMN06268865) | compost metagenome | isolation source: single cell | place: USA: California, Emeryville, Joint...
GCAAGCTAGAAACAATACCATCATTAAAACTTCTGAAAAAGGAAATATTCGATATATACGATAGCATTTGGAGTCTGGTGTGTTTGGATAAGTTCCGTCAGGACATGTCGTATAACACTTTGAATTGTAGAGAAAAGGTGTTTGGTCAGCCGTATCGCAGCTCGTACAGTTCGCACTCAATGGTCCTGAGCACGTGAGACATGTTGTATCACACACTATGAAGAAATAATTAATCATTAATAGCACCAAACTTGAGTTACCTTGGCAACTTTGAGACGTGTCATCAGGAAAAGTGCCTGATGGGCAATTATTCTCGCAAGTATTGATGATGGACAGATAGAGACCAGTATTACAACTTGTGCAATCATTTGGGGTTGGACCATCACAGGTAGCGCAAATATCAGAACAAGCTATAAACAATATAAGCAGCTGGAAAATGGATAATTTTAATACGATAACAATTGAGGTCTGTGATATTAAGATAATCTGATGATGATAGACAAGTCGTTGTACAGGTCCCTTCTGATAAATAGACATTGGCATAGCAGGCAGTACACTCGTTTGCATTTGTTCCAGTACATGATTTGCAGGTCACATCACAGTTAATACATTGAAATCCAGAAATTAACTGTCCGTCACTTGTACATGGTAGGCAAGCTCCAGTTGATATATTCTATTTAATATCAATTCAGGTTATACCAACAATAATGAATTAAAGCGTCTGAGAGTTGCACTCCTATATTAATATGTTATATAGAAGCGAAATCTACTGACAGCTTCATTCAATAAGTAAGTAACACTTACATAGTATTGTCCTGAAATGCACTCTAATGTAATGAGAGATTAGCCTCATTTACCAAAAAAAAGTTGGTCTAATTACTTTGATAAGAGTTAGTTGGGGTATGCAAAACGTAATCGTCTACAGGTGAGCTATTTACACATGTCCGGCCATCTTTCATATAGTACCCAGCTTCACATATGAGGCAGGCAGCCTGATTAGGTTGAATGAATCCTGATAAGAGACATGAAGGATCTAAATTTTTGTTTGGTTGCTAATTAGGAGATGAAAACAAACAGAATAACATACCAGAACTGTCTTGAAAGAGACTTTCAGCTCCTTCAAACCATAAGAAATTCATCACGTCAAAAGCTCCACTTAGTGTAGGATCCACTACATCACTTCCCGGGTTATAGCAGCCACATAGATCAAAAAAGGCGTCGCTGCCGTCTGCAGCAGTATTTCCAATCGAGAAATTTCCAAAATACACTCTAGGAGTTGCTGTGTTGTCCACCCATACTCTCATAGAAGAAAATCCAACCCCATATTCAATTGGCTGTGCTTGTACCACTTCAATTACCAGACGATGCCAACTCTCTAATCGGTTATGAATTAAATACAAAAGTGTTATATAAATTATTTGAAATTCAAATTACCCTTTGTAACTGGGAGTAGATCATACATTGTCTCATTTAACACCATATATTCTGACATTGGAGGGTTAGCTAATAACGGAGTTACTCGCATGTTGAGCCTGTCCATGTCCGTATTATGGTGAAAGCGCAGAGAATATTTGTTCGCAGTTGCATCTCGAATACCGAATATTGTTTGCAGGTTGACTCCACTTGTACTTGGATAAGAATAATAATCCATGGCTACCACAAGACTCTTTTTGGAAATTGCTCGATTGAGAGGAAATGAAGCGATTTTTCCAGGTCGACACATGAGAGTGTTATAAGGACCGAGCTCGGGTGCTATTGAAGTTTGACTTGGGTACCCTAATAAGCAAATCGAATGAATGAATTTGAAAAATTTCTCCTGTTTTCTTACCTCTATATCCTATTGTTTCTGATTGGCTTGTATTTGTTATGCTCGTGATGGGAAAAGTCTGATTATTGTTTGTTCGGGGGTCTGATGCAAAATTGAAGATATAAAGATGACCTATTATGTAGTATAATTAAAGGAGAATACAGCAACATCATTGGTATACTGTCAGGACTCATGAGCGCAAGATTTATCATTTTATCTTGAGTATCTGCTAAATAATCCCAGTATAGCCTCACATATTGTTGATAGCAATAGCAATTGCCGTAATAATTATCTTTTCCGCCCCAAAAAATTGTAGCTGAGGATTTCAATAGAGAGGTTCCACTCACCGTGCGAGAGTTGTATATAATTTGGGCGGATGTGGTCGATGGAAGCAAATAGTATCGAAATCCAAACTGTTGATTCGATGTCTGATCTGCAAAAAAGCTGATAAATATCCATTGATTCAGTGATATTGGGGGCTGAAATTGGAGGTTATAAATAACAAGTGAAAGCTTCTTACCGTGGACCAACCACCCCACCCATATCCGGGATCACTTGCTGTGCCAGCCCAAAAAAGGTGATCTTGATCAATTCCTAGGCAACTCAGCATGACTCTACCTTCATACTCGTTGTTCCTCGAAGGATGTTAATATAGGAGCTGGAATATTCATACGCAAGATAATTGGCGGCTCTGAAAATAGAATTCCAAGTAGAAGCCCACCAATGTGTTTTGTAAATCCATAGGCTGAATCCATATCTTGTTGAGTCGGTGCAGGTAGGACATAAGGTCGACACTACGGTCGTTTTTGCATTGACCGAAATTTCTGAGTTCAGCTTATCTTCTTGCAAGTAAATAATATCGCCTAAATTATATAAATGAACCATGGTATAGAAAGCTCACTTACTCGAGAGGGAAAACCCTAGAGACAAGAGCAAGGCAAGACAAGGCATAAATGTTTTTTGAATTATTGGACGTGAAGACTTTGGCATAATGAGGGTGAGTTTAAATTTTGGTTCCAAGCAGCTTTGTCAATGTTTTCAAGTTTTTTCTTTTTATTTTAAATAGGAATCCTGTACTGATTTAATTTTTGTTTTGCTTTTGAAACCGCTCTTAATTATTGTTTTGCTTTTGAAACCGTACTTAATTAGAATACATCATAGCATCTAATATTCGAATTTGGTAATAACTCTGAATACTTTAATCAAAGTAGTTCTCAAATCAACAAAAGAAATTTATTCTCAAGGTCCGTCTAATGTTTAGCGGAATGGAAGAGAGTCTCTATTTTGAATTAAGTGAATCCGCGGTTCGAAATAGCTGGACAAGGATCGAAGGAGAACGATTCTACAGCATTGTTGGATCGAAGGCAAAGAATGCTTATTTGGAATTAATATCAAAATTCCGAAAAAGAAAGCCATTGTGCACAGTAATTGCAGCGCAAAAAAAAAAAATCGTTCGAAATAATGCTGTGGGGGTTAAAATGTGAGAATCTGATAATCTCCTTGAAAATTGTCCAGAGGTTGTAGTTTTTTCAATGAAAGTGCCCTGCAAAATTCAAAATGTTTGGAAAAAGATCCTTTAGAGTTGCAGCGTTAATTAGTGTCTAAATCTTCAGGAGAAGTAGAAAGCCGCACTCTGCATTTTAAATTCCAGTCTCCAAGAGAAATGGATGATTTCCCAAAAATTTAATAAAAAGAACGCTAATTAGGAATCAATTAAACAACTGGCAATTTCCATGCTTTTCTTACTTCCTTGTTAATGGAGAGGCTAATCTTTCAATAGAGAGCTCTCATGATTTCCAAGAGCATTTTAATCTGATTAATTTCCTTTCCAAGATGAAGAAAATATTCCAACTTTAAAATTTTTTCGGTGTGGATGGAGAACTCAGGCCTGAATTTGAGCTATTTCACTTCTATGCACAGCCGTTGGGCACACCTGAGGCTTACTCAGATAAGAGATAAAATATACTTGATCTCAGTCATGTGCGAACCAACTCAATACGAAGTTTTCAAAAAAGCAGAGTTACGTTTTTCATATTGATATGAGTTGTGTTGTATGTTCAACATTGGTATAACCATTTTTCCGATTTTTCATTAATAGCTTTTTTCATAACTAACAATCATATTGTGAATTGAAAATGATTAGACAATTTATCAAAAACTCGTTTTAATAAAGTAAAGCAAGCGTAAGCGTGATTTTCTTGACGTTTCTTGACATACATTCGAGAAGTACGAACTCGAAAGAATTTGATAAATTGCCTGTTATGCTTTGACTTTGAGTTGAGAACAGAAAGAAAAAATCTTAGACCTTCAAATTGCAATTTAATCCGGTTTGAAATATTTCCGCACTTCTTTTTCAGGCAGGGATTTGTTACTAAGTGAGGCGTCAAGAGACAGAGACATTCGCATTTGGAGTCATGAATAAGTTCAACATTTATCTTTTCAAAGTATTTAATCAATAAATGTTTCACTTTTCCCTCAATAATTCTTAATTCGCTGCAAGCTTCTCAATCATTTTAATTTTACCAACTACCCTCTTAAAGTCATTCGACTTACTTTTTGAACTCATTCACAATAATGGGAGATACAACAAGCAAAATACGGTAAAATAGTACCGGGAAAGAACGAATATTTAGTCATTTGAAGTATGATCGAATGAATTAGCCAAGATTCTAAGCTTACTAAATTTGTTGCCTCAAACTTTGTTTATTTTACCTCTGATTATCGAGTCATTCTTTGAAAAGTAACGAAAAGACATTGTAAGTTGATGGTTTGGGAGATTCTCTATAGCTTCTGTAATTGTTTGAAGCTGTTTTTATTAATTCATTATGGATCTGTTTGAGTTCGAGATTTTTTTCTACCAATTCATTGTTTGGTATACTTAGGAAAGATAAGAAAAGGATCGCTGTCATAAGTTAGCCTCAAAGCAATTTATTGGATCTCCGAAAACTTTCTTGCGTCTGCTTTCTTCTCCAGTGATTATTGACTTTGATTCTTTCTCAAATGAAGCAATAGACATAGCAGCATCTAAGTAAGAAATGAGAGCAGCTATTAAAAGTAAAAAATTACTTCTGTCTGAGGTCTTTGCATTATAAAGCGTTTTCCCAGTCTTGAAGTCCATGAGCGCCACACCACTCGCGATCATATCACCTTGGACTCCATCTTATACAGTTGATCCATTCTAAAAAAATAATATTGATACCTGAAAATTAATTTATTGAAACGCTTGTGACTGCCATCGAAGGTCTGAAAAATCTTTGATTTTCGTTTATCAAATATCTTTACATTGTTATCCCAACCACCTAAACCCAATAACTTTCCCTTGCTTTGGCAAGCATCAATCCAATTTGTGGTTACTATCATGAACAAATCTCAAATCAGACACGAAGAAGAACATGCTTGCATAAAACCCGAAAAATTCAAAAAGTTCAATCGTTTTTCTCATTGAAAAGAGAAAATAAATCTCACCCAATTATTTGGAAATTATTCAAAGATGAAAAGAAGAAGAAGTTAATAAAATAACATAGTGTACTTACTTTTATCTGTTTTAATTGGATTCTTCAAACTGAGGACGCCTTTTTCAAAATCCACAATATTGAGTTTGTTATCATCAAATCTGACGAATAATAGTGGTTCGTCATGGTTAGAGCTCCACTTGCAACGGCTCCAATCATCTAAAGAGAAATCAGAGTAAAAAGGTAATTTACTGATGTTAAGAATTAAGAAAAAAAAAGAAAAATAAAATAGCTGCATTCGTAAATGTTACTTACCAGACCCACATCTTAGCTCCATATTCGGATGGAAGCGATAACTGCCGGTGCTCAAATCTGATATTACGCATGTTCCGTAGCAGTCAAAAGTTGCTACAGTTTCTCCAATAGGGTTGAAATGGAGACTGGTTATGAAATTTCGTAGTTGCAAATATGTAGAATAAATAATTCTTCGAAAAATGCTCATTAAGCACTTTCTAGAGGGTCATGTTGGGAGTGCCATCTTGATTTCCGCATGAGTTTTACAATATTACCAGCCTTCGAAGTTGTAAAATTGTAAAGATTAAAATATCTTCCTTCCAACAAACACTGCGCCCAAAATGCTTCTTCTTGGATTATAAGTCATATCTCCCCAGCCATTCACTAAAATTATGAAATTAACCGCAACGAAGATCCTACCGCCACAAGCTTCCTCAAATGAATATATATTCTTAGCTTGTCTTTCTGTGAGACATCAATTACCGTGAAACTAGATGATACATTCCAACTGTATCGTTGGCAGAAACTATTAGTTTAGTGTTCGCAATCTCTTTCACATGAGTCCAAACTTTGTCATCCTTTTTTGCGACGGTAATATAGCATGAGTCCAATATCAAAATTAAAACAAAAAAATATACCATCGAGTATTCTGAGTGTAACTCCATTATAATTCGCAAACTCTTGCTTCGTTTCGAGTTCAACAATACTCACCTTATTCGAGGTTTTTGAGCACCAGGCAAGTAGGCTTGGAGATGTGTGGGATGTTTCTTCTAACCAAAGTTAGATAATAGTCAGAGATCGTGTGAAAAATGAAGATCCTTTAAAATAAGTGGATTAAAGCATAAGCACCAGTTTTTATCAAGTTTTTCCTCAAATCATCTCTTGGAGAATCTCCTTGGGCTGTTAATTCTTCAAGGACTGTGTGGTTTGGTTTCTGACTGTCATTTGTCTCGTTTTTTGAGAACATGACTTTTTAATTTTGTGAATTACAGAGTAAGAGAATTAAATAATGTTTAAATATCAAAATGAATTTCACGTAAATAAGTGAGAGTTTGATAAGATCACCGCAAAAACATTAAATACTGAATGAATTCCTCCGATAACGATGATCGGCCACTCAACACGCAGAAGACTGAGAAAGTTTGCACAAGACATTCATGATGTAACAGGGAGTACTGCAATAATACGGGAGACAAAAAAGTTCTCTTCAAAAACGGTTGGGGCAGAAAAATGATCTATAAAATAAGAGTGAGCTAATGATATCCAAAATTTTGTGTAGCATGATTTGTGATTCAAAGTAAATAATTAAAGAGTGTATTCTGAGCTACTTTTGCATTCATCTTGATTTAATTACTATATTTTAATCGAATAATTTCTCATTATCTCTTGACTTCTAATGCAATTTTCACGTAATTCAGGCTCAGAAGAGGGAAAAGCATATAAAAATGACTCACTCTATGGTAACACTATGAGAATGACAAACTTTCCTTTTAGTTTGATTCTTTTTCTCTTTTTCTTCACCATTATTCTCTAACTCATCTCATAATCGGTAGACTCTTATCAGCAACGACTGCTCGTATGGTCTTCATGGGGAAGTAATAATGTCCGCGCTGTCGACTTTCTAAATAAGCAAGAACACACCGTTTTTGAAGGGATTCACCTCAAAATTCAGAACGGTAGATTAAAATTGTTTAACTTTCCAAAGTGATTCTTTTCTAAGACTTAAATACAAGTTGGACTCACGTAAAAGAAATACCAGGGACGAATCTGCTGGTTTCTCTTCATCACGCTTATAATAAATCCGCAAATATGGGGATATTCGATCTTTCACGAAGGCGTAAAATCAGACAAGTTTACTCCTTCGAGGAGGTTCTCGGTGGTAAAAAAATAATCTTTCCAACCTTCTGAAGAACCGCGTGTCTTCTTTAGTAACTGGAAATGGCGATGTGACATATAACTCACGTAGAGGCATTCTCGGTGCAATATGTGTTGAAGGGAAAATAGCAAATCATTTGTTCCATATCAATGGCAATCCTTCTAAAATTGACCATGCAGTTGCTAAACTTTGCCGAAAATCGAGCTGGGATCCCCATTACAGCACTCTTAAAGGTAGTTTATTCATTTTTGAATTAATTCGAGTTCATTTCTGTTGAATTTATGATTAATATTAGGCAATTTCATTTCAAGTCTTGATATTGATCCAAGTGGAGAGACTATGGCCACGATAGATCGGTATGGAGTGTGTTTAATATCAGATCTCAATACTAACAGTTACCTTTCCGTTCTTAATCTCATAACACCTGGTAATATTTATCGGTGACATTATCATTTAACTCATTTCTCATATTAAAATAATTAAGATATGTGGAAACGATGTAGGTGGAGCTCCGAGATTGGCCAACCGTTCTTATACATCAAATACAACGCTAGGTTTCTCAATATCCTTGATGTTGAGAAAAAAACTCTCACGTTAAAGCTTCCCATTCAACTAGACAAAGATAGTACATTAATTTGAGTTACAAACTTTACGTAATTACATAGTTAATACACCTTGGATTGATGTTTGCCCTACTGAGGGAAATTTAGTAGCGTCCGCTGGTTCTGATATAGACATCAAGATCTATGACCGTCGAGAATCGAGAATCATCAAAATCTTCAGTGGAGTCCATTCAGGTAAGGAATGAGAGGGTAGTTTGGAATCTTTAAAATAACTAGATTGGATTAACTGTGTTCGATGGAATTCGGATGGAAGCCTGCTTGCAACTGCTTCTAATGACAAAAAAGCTGGAGTTGTGGACTTTCGTACTGAGAAAACAATCTACACGGGTAGCACTCCGGATTATAGTACATTCTTCTTGATTGTTTAGCTCTCATTACCTTCAATTTAGACGACGCAATGTCTGTGTGCTTCATTTGAACCGAAAATAAGCTTATAGAGGATTCAAGCATGTTTAATTTAGCAAATGAACGCGTTTTTATTATATATGAGAATATAATGAATGTCTGTGCTTTGCTGATATTCACATACATTTATTGTGGAACACTTAGAATAGAAACTATAATATAATACACCATGCTAGCATTTAAGCGCTAAAGACTCCGAACAAAATTCTTTAACAATTCAGAAGTCTCAAATTTGCATTTTATATCTTTGTAACGAAGAATTGTATTTTGCAAAAATACTTAATTTGACAGATATTTTTTCCATTTGAATATTTTGAAAAATTGAAATAATGTTAATTGGTAGAATATTCAAAAACAATTAAATTGAATTATTCTTCACTGCGAAATCCACCTTGAATATACTATAGAACTTCTTTAAAAAACTGATCGTTAGTCTGCATTATACTAAGTATCAGGCAGCCTTCCCGAAATTATTTATGACGGAAACCATACAATCTGCCAAAACAAAAATGGCTAGAAAGCAAATAAAAAATGATTATTAGAGGGATTTTACCAGAAGCCAGTTTCAATGGGGGACCTTAATCTAATTTAAACCTGGATGGTTGGTTCATTAAGCTTACTTTTTGAATGCTTTTTCATGTTTCTTTCCATAATGCGATAGTTTCTTCATCCTCCAAACTTTCTAAGCCTTTAGTGTAGAACCCCCGATAACTATTTACGAACGAACAAACAAACGAGCACAATCAACATTATAATTTTTCCAACAAAATTGAGTTCGATTCCTCTTAGTAAATCTTTAGAACCAAGAAACAACGAGATATCTTTTAACACCGTAGAAAGTTTTAAAAGAGCTAACAAAATAAAACCTGCTTTGAGCACAATGAAGAAGGAGCTTGGTAGAACTCTCACTCATTTAGATAATTTTCCCATCATAATAGCCACTGGATTCTGCTAGAAGAGGATGAGAAAAAAACTTTCGAAAATAATGAAGAATTGATTGGAACTCTATTCAGAATGCGTTTGCACATCAGTATTGTTATTTCAAGTGAGGTCCACCTACGATAATCGTAAAATTTTTCCCTTGTCCTTGTAGAAAAGCTAGTCTTGTAACAGATAAATTTGGAATTTTCTGAAATTTCACTTTCTCAACCGATTGCCTGGTTTCAGAAAGAGAATAATTGGAAATATGGCTGCCACTGTTCCGACGCTACATAAGTGCTCACATACTGGAATCTTGGAGAATTTTTTTCCCCAAGGTAATTGCACTTTCATTGCGAGTTGTGAATAACTTGAAATTGTGTTCAGTACTATGTATTTATTTGATTCACCCAAAAAGCTGTCAGTAAAACAGTATTTATTTTACACTTCAGACAGCAATGAGACTGACCCATTAAGATGCTGATTTTATGATGATAAATCGTTCAGAACAGCGGTTCAGTTAAAATTTGCCACTGGAAAATCAACTAATGGCATAAATGAATGAATAAAAAAGCTGATTCTTTCGAAGTCAACAAGCCAATTAACTTTCGAATTTTACTAACTTAATTACTGTTTTTATTAGTTCGATAACGTCGAAGTTGTTGATCTGAACCTCTGTACTGAGAACAACTGATAAATTTCATGATTGGTGCTAAAGAAAAAAAAAATGGATATTATTTTAGCAAAAACAAAATGGAATGCACTTATAGTCCATAGGTTCCTACTATCTAGTTTGCGAGGAGAAAGCGAGTAAAATTGGAATTTTGGAAAAAATCCATTGAGTTTATCAAATAAAAAATAGCTCCAAGAAAGTCTTTCTAAAATCGAAAAATCATAACAAAACCTCAATGAAGTAATTTTCAGGATACTTGGCACATTTGAAAGGATAATTCAGTAAATTCCACGAAGCCTGGAAATTTACTGATTCGCCTTCAAAGCTAATCTGAAAATTTTTTGAATTTAAAATAGGTTTTCTCAGAAATTAATAATATCAGAAAAAAAATACGGTACAAATACATCCTCTCAAATGGCAGAAACCTACCAAGTCCTTCAGTATGTTTCAATACCTTTGACGTTTATTTTCATGTTTGTTTGCTGTGTGCTTCCATGGACACTCAAGAATTATAAAAACGCTGCTTCATACATGAGCATAGCTTCTTGCTTTGGAGCTGGAGTTATCCTTGGAGCAGCTTTCAGTCATATGGTGCCTGAAGCCATGGAGAACTTCGAACATTACTTTGGAGAGGAGAATGAAAGCTCGACAGCTAAATATCCTTGGCCGATGTTTATTTCTATTGTCGCTCTTTTGCTGCTCATTACCATAGACACAGTGGCTCATTCAGCCCATGGCAACATGATGGGCGAGCACCACAACCATAGTCATGGTGATGCAGGACATTCGAATCACCTGGCAGCGATATTTAATGATAAACCTAAGGAGCAGACAAGTCAAGTGGAACTCAGTAAAAAAGATGATGCTGTTCTGAAAATAGAAAATCAGGAAACAAAACCCCAGCCAGATCAAGTAATCGTCGCATCTACACTGAATCTAGATCATGTGGAATCAGATAGCAATAAAAAGTGCGAGTCGGAATCAAAGTCTACTTCAAGCGAGGTGTTGGTTCGTGGGACAAAGTCTCAGGTAGTTCAAGCCTACATTTTCTTTATCGCGCTGTCTCTTCATGCGATAACTGACGGACTGAGTATTGGAGCCGGAGAGGAGGGTTCAACAGGGTTCTACGGTATTTTGATAGCTGTCATAGCTCATAAAGCGTTAGATGGCTTCGCGCTTGGAGTGCCACTGTTTTATGCTAAGCTACCAAAGCTCCATACAATCTTTTTGATCTTATTCTGCTGCGCTATGACTCCTCTCGGAATTGGAATCGGAATCGCAGCGACGCAATCTGTTTCTAGTAAGAATAGCGATCTAGCCAAGGGAATTGTGCTTTCAATCTCAATGGGTTCATTCATTTTTATCACATTATGGGAGATGCTTCCAGCAGCACTTAACCAAGGGAAACATCTCGGCGTGAAACTTATTGCGACGTTCCTAGGCTGGGGATTGATGGCTCTGCTAGCGGTCTGGGTATAAAATTAATCCTTTGCATAGTTCACGTATAATTTGAAGCCTTTATTTGTAATGGAAAACCAGAGACTAAGCTCTTTATAAAATACTTAGACATTTGCAGGAATATATATATTTTTGCACGAAGTACTAATGTAACTTTCATTTCGTAACCTATTCGCAATATATGCAATATATCTAAGTATCTACTCTAGTCTTGGAATTTTTTGAGAGCAGCATGTAGAATATTTCCGCTGAAGTTAGTTCCAACAAAACTATTTTGAAAACCACTATTCCAAAGCTGCAGGAAAAATGAAGCAATGAGCTGAATTTAAGTATTTTGAGGTGATATGTTCTGCACTCTTGCGCTTTAGCTTACCATTTGTTCATACTGACATTATTAGACTCAAAGCAATTCAGAAAAGTGAAATTTTTAGAGTTCAATTTATTTAATTGAATCTCTGTCGTTGAGATGATTCAGAACGAGGAGCAACATCAACCCTAAATTATTTTTTTTTTCACTCTCTCAATATGTTCTTTTCCACATTAACGATTTTTCTTTAGAATTAAAGTAGCATAATCAGGTTCCGAACCTTCCGAATTTTGCTAACTTGATTATGCGAAGCTACTTTTTAATCAGCTTAGAAATTTCTAAAATTTTATTCCTAATTGAGTACTTCAAACGGATCAAAAATATCAATCTTGATAATTTTGAAGACCGAAGTGGGCAAAAGCATAGAAAGTTATGCTAAAGAAAAACACTTCTAATAAATTTGTTCTCTACATTAGCACGATGTGATAGTAGTTGAAATATGCATTGCTACAAGCGTCGCCTGTTTGTAGCCTTTAGGAAAAGAGTCATGTAAAGGTATCCAAAACGACTAACAAATTTATTCTTACTGAATTGCCTTCACAAATTGGATTTATAAAGGAGCTGTTCAAGGAGAATAATCTGACAAAAACCTAAGAGAAAAATAGCTCAAACAATGGTAGAAACCTATTATCAAGTACTTCAATATGTATCAATTCGTTTTACACTGATCTGCATGCTAATCTTGTGCTTACTTCCATGGACAACGAAAAAATACAAAAATTCCGCCACTTCTATGAGTATCGCCTCTTGGTTTGGATCTGGAGTTATCCTAGTCGCAGCTCTCAGTCATATGGTGTCTGAGGCCTCGGATGCCTTCTACTTCTGCTTCGAAGACGATGAAAGTGCATATAGTTACTAATTCAGACTAGAACATGAGAGAAAAGCAGAAATTTGACGACGGAGATCAACAAGAAGAGAGAAGATAGAGCTCGTAGTGCTCACATCTACTCTGAATATAGATCAAGCTGAATCAGAAAACAACAAAAAATCCCACTATTTTCTTAGAAAATAGACCACATAGTCTTCTTCGCTTTGTCTATATTCAATGACTGATGGGCTGAGCATTACAGACATGAAAAATTCGTCGAAATTTTAGGGGATTCTGGAAACTACTATCTTAGGTTTGAAAGTAGAAATCGGTTGGATTGCTCCTTTGCTCTTGATTATGAACTTTAATATTTGCGGTTTGTTAATTGTTAATTTATTTACTTCTTAATTCAGTTTCAAGTAAATCTGAATATATTTCGAAGTATTACACTCTTGTAACCTAATTTTGATACTTCTCTTTCCAAATCGCAGCTATTACGAGAATTCTAGCGAATTTTCAAACAAATTTTGTTTGTTCTTATCCTTATAGTCTAAGAGCCATTACTAGAGTGAAAACTTTACATTACAGACATCAAATTCTCAAGCGGTTTATTTTTATGAAGTCAGTCATCAAAATAGATTAGATTACATTAGCTTATCTTAAATGGGTTAACTTGAAAACTGGTCATAATTAATAAATTGGAAAAACACAAAATAAAATTGCACCGGAAACAAACTTTCATCGTCATCGCAATTACATCTGAGAAAGCAGAAATGCAAAAAAATATTGAAAAAGTCTTTATGGAGAACTTGATTGGACTTGACATCAAGATTAAAGATCCCAGACAAATTAAAACTTACAGTCCCAAGCCTCCTGCCTTAAAGCCACTTGAAAATTAGTCAAAAGTTTCATACACGAAGATTGAACCTATAAGAAATGCTTCAAAACAAAAAGAAGAAGAAAAAGAAAACGATATTGAGAAAGGCAAAAATCACAGGCACGACGACACTTTCATCTATCCTCATAGCGTTCACGGAGTTGTAATTGTCAAAGAATCAGAAACTAGAACAACAAAATGGGGATCAGGAACAAGGATTACTCCTAGAGTCGTGCTGACAGCAGCCCATAACGTATATGATGACCAGAAACCGATTCGAAAGAAATATCCATATCTGAGATTCATTCCCGGAGCCACTGGAGATGAGGCACCTTTTGGAGATTGAAGTTGAAGATGTGTTTGCACCTGAGGAATATATTAATCACGAAATAAGAGAGAAAGAAGAAAATGACAGAGCCAATCATGATTACGCGATACTGATTCTGAAAAAGTCCACGGGTACTGAGAGCGGATATTTTGGATTGCATGCGGTAGCAGCAAACCATGCGTTAATATTAGAAGAAAAGGAAATCTATGCCCGAGGGTATCCAGAAGTCAAAATGAAAGAAGAAAATTCGGTGAGATTTGAGCAGCGGGAAGAAATGGGTAGAATCATAGAATTCGGCGGCAAAAAGGGCCTTTTTTATCATACCTGCAGTTCTTCCCCTGGATTAGACGGAAGTGCAGTGTACTATAAGCAGAAGGACAGTAATAAATCCTATGTTATTGGAGTGCAAGTTGGTGAATATAAGGATTACATCAAGGCTTGCTGGATTACAAACGAAAAATGGCAGAAAATATACGATTGAAAACAAGAAGTTGCTAGCAAGAAATGTGAATCGATCATTCAAAGCAAGAATGGTGGGAATGATATCGAAAAATTGGTTTTCTCAAAACAAGGAGCTCAAAAGGATCTTACACAATTGGGATTGAGCTTGCTTCCTCGAAGAGATCTATTTCTTTGATACTTAATTTGATGATGATGGGATTCTCGAGCTAGTTCGAAATTCTAGTAGGAAGATTCTTCGAGAGCTGCACTTATCGAGGAGCTTCGGGAATGAAGGTTTCCGAAAGCTCAGTAGCAGCGAGCACGAAACCTGGAAAAACCTGCGGTCACTGAATCTGAGATTCAATAAAATCGATGAAGAAGGCATTACCGGAATCGTAAATTGCAAAGCCTGGCCTGCAGTTGAAGCGCTTGTTTTAGATTATAACACTCTCAAAGATGGAGGCGCTCGTGTGCTAGCAAGGGATTCGAATTGGAACAATTTAAAAAAGCTTTCTCTCTCAGATAATATGCTGGGACCTGAAGGAGGCGAAGCGCTCGAAGAAAATACCACGTGGAAAGAACTAGAAACGCTAATATTGGATAGCAATCGCCTTGGACAACAAGAGGCACTTTTCATAGCAATTAATTCGACATGGAATAATTTGAAAAGACTGTCTCTCATAGATAATGAGCTCACCGATGAAGGGGGAGTCGCCATTGGAATAAGTACCGCATGGAAAAGATTAGAAGAATTATCGCTACAGAGAAATCGAATGAAGGAAAAAAGTGCTTTGGCAATAGCAAATAATTCAATCTGGACCCATTTGAAAATCTTTAATTTATCAAGTAATCCCATTGGTGATGAGGGTGGGGTAGCAATTGGGTCAAATATCTCATGGGAAAAGCTTGAAGAACTTTATCTGGAAGACAACTTGGGGACAAAAGTGCTGTTGCTCTAGCAAAAAACGATTTGGGGTCGTCTAAAAAGACTTGAATTATCAAGCAATCATATTGGTCCGTGGAGCGGCGATTGGTCAGAATATATCATGGGAAAACCTAGAAATCCTCATGTTATCCGGTAATAATATAGGAGACAAAGGAGCGATTTCTATCGCAAGTAATACATGTTGGAGGAAGCTAATCTAAATAGTCTTTGACGAGAACGAGATTACGGATGAAGGTGCAGATGTGATCGGAAGGAATGCATCTTGGGAAAACTTAGAGGTATTAGGGCTGTGTAACAATCAAGTTGGAGACAAAGGCGCACTCGCCGTCGCAAGCAATGTAATTTGGAAAAATCTCGAGGTACTTAAGCTTTCAAAGAATATCATAGGTGATAAAGGCTGTGCAGTACTCGGACGGAATTCTTCATGGAAGAATCTACTTACGTTATTGTTAGACTATAATCAGATTGGCGATGAAGGTGGAAGAGCAATTGGGCAGAGCAATGTATGTCAAGCTCTACAAGTCTTGCATCTTGCAAATAACCGAGTTGGATGGAAGACAGCGGCTGAATTAGCACGCAAAGAGGATTGGAAATACATTAAAATGTTTGTGTTAAACAGAAATGTGAATTTAAGCACAACAGAACGAAGAAACTCTCTTCGCGCTCTTATTGGATCCAAGAAAAGACTTTTTTGGAAACTCTAAATAGATTTGAAGAAATGTTCTTTGAAGTTCTTTCCAAAATTCTGGAGGTTCATATTTTTACTCAGATCTATCATTAGTCTTTATACAAAAAGTCATTAAAAAAATAAAAATAGAAACAAAGTCAAAAATGGTTAACAAAACGAAAACATTGTATAATTGACTAATCATTATTATGAAACCCTTCCAATGTAGCGGGGTTTAGTTGAAATTCTTCATAGCGAAAACAAGGTAACAAGAGAAATAAAATTTTTCATCAAAGCAGAGAGTAGGTGGAAATTTTCATAAAAATCATAATCTCGAGGAATGTAGTGAAGAAAATTTACTCTTTCGAGGAAGCCTTAGGAGGTTAATTCTATAAATCTAACGGTCCTTCACTCTGATTCTTGTATTTCCTCAAGTGACAGGACAAGGATGCGTTGCATATAATGTTAGAAGAAATCTCCTGGGTGCAATTCCGATATCTGGGAAAATCTCCTACCATCTATGTAATATCGAATATAGTGGACAGCAAAACAATTATAGTGTCAAGCTATTAAAAAAATCGAAATGGTGCAGCGCATATCCTTACAAACATTGCCGTAATTGGAATAATTTTCTAATTATTTATTCTATTTTCTCTCTTATGCAGCAACAAATCGGATTAGTAGTCTTGATTTCAACCCCTCTGGAGAGTATGCAGCAAGTATGGACCAATTTAGCATATTATGGGTCTCAGAGGTGAACACGAACATTGGTGGTTTGCTAATGAAAATAGGAAGCCAGCATGGTAGCCTAATGCTAAATTACTTATCTCTCTATTAATGACATTTTGATTCTGTTTTCCTCGCTATTATGACATCAAATTCTTCTCTTGCTGACTCTCATATGTGAGATCCGTATGATTGCTGCAGGTGGAGCACTGAAGCTAGCCTATTCGTCAAGCATAACCAAGATCAACTCACTCTCCTCGACGTGGAGAAGAAATCTCTGACCTTGAAAGAGTCAGTTCAAATTGGGAGTGAGTAATATCCTTTTGGTCTCTTCTTCATCTGTTAGATTCTTGCACATCAGTTTCTAATAAATTGAAATTAAAGGCTAATTTTTCCTTTTTGTTGATCATGTATCAGCTTTACTTTTTTTAATTTTTCACTATAGAATGCAAATTTAAACGCTTTGTGTTAGATCCGATATATTCGATTGATGTATGCCAGAGTAATGGAAATTTGCTAGCAGTAGCAGGCTTGGGTATCCAAATAATTGACAAACGGGAAACAAAGATTGAAAAAGTATTCGAAGGGATGAACTCAAGTTTGTTTCCTTGATATAGACAATACTAATTTTTTCTCATTCAATTAGAATCTTTCAACTGTGTGAGATGGAGCATAGATGGAAGCATGCTCGCAAGCGCTTCAAGAGATCAAGTAGAGGTATTGGATTTCAAAGCTGGGAAAATGCTTTGTTCTGCACGGACTTCAAACCCAAGTCATAACAATATTTTTGAAAAATTTGTTTCTTAACAATCTTAGACCGGCCTACGTCTGTTTGCTTCATTTAAAGAAGCTAAAACTGAAAAGAGTATAAAGAAAGAGACCCGAATAATGCCGAAATTATTTGCAAGACAATTGTAGTTTTTCAACTTTGCTGTTTCTCTGTATATCATATCCTCTTCTTCTTTTTTCCAAACAAGAAAGGTTAGTGGAATAAACAACTTAAATGAACAATAGATTGAATTTAATTCTTTGTTGTGAGCTAATAACTAGTGCAAGTTGCCAGGTGATCTCTTTATCTCCAAGGAATTTATATGGAGTAGGAGGTGATAAAGTTTTGGATAGTTTTTTATGAATATTATTCAAGGAATGATCGTCTATAAGCACCAAATGTGGAAAGTCTATATTTTAGAAATTGCCGACTTGAATGTTTAGTGCTCATTTACAATTAATTCAGTCAATTTCTGAAGTAAAATTATTTCGATAAATGACAGGTTGCAGAAGGAAAAGACAAAGAACGACTCATATTAAGCAGTCTGAAAATTGTAAATGCTAGAGATCTGGGTTTATTCGTATCTAATCTCGATCTTAATTATATTTTTGTATTTGAATGCCTAAAATGACGATTTATTTGGTTCTATCTAATCAAAGAAATCTAAATCAAGCCCTATTGGATAATTTTCAAATTTCATTTCAGCTTAATTCAGCGTCATATTCAACCTTTACTTTATGAGCTTGACCAGGTTAAGAAGAAGGATCAAAGATGAATACAAAGTCTGATCAACTGTATTTTCAATCCTTTAAGCTGTTTCTATTTGTGAAATATTCTAAATACATCACATTTTTCTCGCGGGCCCACATGAATCTACTAAAACTAAAGTACCAATTAGCACGTTTTCATTCTTGGCAACATAGATAGTCTCAAACAAAAACGAGCAGCTATGGTTCCATAATAAGAATATAGCTAATTTGGCTTAAATTGTTTATCAGCACTGTAATTATCTTCTTAAGTTTCGTTTAGTTGGTTTTTATAGAACTTATAATGATTATATATTATCACAACAAAATTAATTTTAAAAATCATTCTTGTTGTTTCAATTACACTGTGCTCTTGATATCTCAGTCGGCTTCTGATTAAACAGAGACTATAAGATTTTTCCAAATGATGTTCTCCTTCAGCGTTTTAATCCCTGCTGTACCCACATGGTTGCCGTGTAGATTGAGTGATTGTAAACTAATCCATGTCGTATTCTTACTTAACGCTGCAGCTCCTTCAGAACGGATGTCATTACAGTCTAAAATAAGGACCTGCAGATTGGCCCACGTGGTATTCTCACTTAGATCTTTAGCTCCCGTATCATCGATCGTATTATTTCCTAGATTGAGAATCCGTAGATTGGTCCAAGTCGATTTTCTACTCAACTCTGCGGCCCCCTTAGAACCGATCACGTTGTTGCATAGAATAAGTTCTTCTAACTTTATCCAGCTTTTATTAAGGCTTAACGCCATTACACCTTCAGCACCAATTTTATTATTTGCTAAATTAAGTACTTGCAGGTTGGCCCAAGTTGAATTGTTGCTAAGCTCTGCAACTCCTTTTGAACCAATTGAGTTGTCTGATAAGAAAAGTGTCTTGAGGTTCAGCCAGCTTTTGTTGTTACTTAATCCAGCCGCACCTTCAGTATCAATCTTGTTGTTTCCTAAATTAAGTAATCGGAGATTGGTCCAAGACATATTCTTGCTGAAATCAGTAATTCCTTTGCAGCCAATCAAGTTGTTGGATAAATTGAGTTCCTTCAACTCTATCCAACTCTTATTCTTACTTAGTTCAGATGCTCCTTCATTTTCTATCTCATTATTTCCTAAATTCAAGACCTGAAGGTGTATGAATATTGCGTTTTTTCTTAACTCTGCAGCTCCTTCATCTCCCAGTTTATTACTCGCTAAGTTGAGTGACCGAAGACGCGTCCAGCTGGAATTGTTATTTAATTCTCTCACACCTTTCACATCGATCAAGTTGTTGGACAAGTTAAGGATCAATAAATTGGCCCAAGAGGCATTATTGCGAAGTCCAGCCATTCCCCTGGATCTAATCGAGTTGTTGAATAATAACAGTTCTTGTAAATTTATCCACGATGTGTTCTTGCTAAGTTCGATAACTCCTTCATCACTTAGTTTATTGCTTCCTAAATTCAGTCTTTGAAGTTTCTGCCAAGTTGCATTCTTGCTAAGTGCAGCAGCCCCTGCGAAAGTTATCGAGTTATTACATAAGCAAAGATCTTGAAGATTCGTCCAGACAGTGTTATAGCTCAGCTCTATCGTCCCTTTGTCACCAATTAGGTTACTTTGCAAATTGAGTGTTTGTAGATTTTTCCAGGTGATATTATTTGCAATCATACAACCTCCTTCAACTCCTATCTTATTATTCTCCAAATTTAATATTGTAAGCTTTTCCCAGCAGGAGTTCTTTCCGATCGCAATGCCACTTTCTTTCTCGAGTTGATTGCGAGACAAATCCAGTTCTTCAAGATTACACCAAGCGGTATTATTACCGATAATTCTTCCACATACATCTGTGAGTTTATTCCTTGATAAATTTAATTTCTTGAGGTTAGTCCATGATCTATTGCTACCAATTACTGCCAACTGCTCATCAGAATATTTTCTATCGGTTAATGTCACCTCGATGACATTCTCTGGCAATGGTCGTTTCAGACATTGTAACAGCTGAGAATTAAGTATAACTCTTGGAAGGCTCAATAATTCTAAGCTCTTTGGAAGTGCATAGTCCACTACATGCAATATATCCTTTGCTTCGAGTCGAGCAGGGTTGTCTTCCAACCTGAGGACTTTTATATTTCCCCATGTAGCGTTACTGCAGAGTAAGATCATCACATCTGCATCTTTAATTTTATTGAGATGTAAGTGGAGCTTTTCCAAGCAGGGCCATGCTGCATTTGTTGCCAAGGCGCTCGCGCCTTCATTCCCAATAGCATTCGCTCCTAAATCAAGCTCCCTCAAGCTTTTCCATATATTGTTCTCTCCTATAGAAATAGCTCCTTGATCTTTAATAGCATTCTTGTAAAGGTTTAACACCTCTAGCTTGACCCAGAAACTATTTTTTCCGATTGCTATGCCACCGGATGACTTAATCTGATTTGTTGCGAGTTCAAGCCTTTTAAGGTTCTTCCAACTCTCGTTCTTTGCAATCATTATCGCAGTTTGGTCTTCAAGATTTGTATTGTTAAGAATCAATTCTTCCAAATGAGGCCAAGATTTGTTCTCTGCGATTACTTTACCACAAATGCTATTTGTTGACAGGTCCAATCTTCTCAAGTTGATCCAATACAAATCCTTTCCAATAATACTATCAGCCGAGAAATTTAGTTTGCTATTACTCCCACTTATCTCGAAGACACTTGCTGCACTTGCCGGGGGAACAAGGAACAATTTTTTGAGTGCCTCTTCAGAAAATATTCCATAATCGCCTTTCTTCTGAAAAAGTAGAATATTTTCTTTTGATAAATTGATGGCATTATTAATAACCGTGCTTCTTAGGCTTAAGCCTTTGCTATTACTACCTCTGAAAGGGGCAGTCCGGTTGGCACGGTCATTAAGGTGACATATCTTGAAAACAGCTTTGCCGTCTTCGACTACAGCGATATATTTTCCACTCCGGCTGAAGGAGTGTAATTGGTCGCTCCAACTGAGGTTATTAGAGGGTATATCTGTCTCGATGACCGAGCTCGCAGCATCCTGGACTCTGATCCGACCTGATTTTGTTGACAAAATTAGCTTTCCCTCCAAAGTAAGCGCGCATTCTTCGGCATTGCAATTAGAATAATAACGGAAAGAAGCGAAATATTTTCTTTCAAGAGAAAGAGACTTGATATAATGTCCTCTCACACAGTCTGAAATCTGAATGTCCCCAATATCGTATGAAGACACCACCTGCTTTTCATCACTGCTGAACCTACAGCAATTGACCTCTTTTCTTTGTTTCAGCACAGGTTTTCCTGACAGAGAATTGATGAGATATAGTTTCTTCTTATCATGGAAACCCATTGCTATTATTTCGTTATTGCTTAAGCCGCTCGTGATGTCAAATCTTGGATCTTGGAGATATCCTTCTATCCTCCACAGGTTTGACCATTTCTTTGATTCAATACTGTATTTTTGAATTTCCCTTTGATAAAAGAATATCAATTCACTTTTCTCTGAATTGAAGTGAATTGATGAGAAATATGATGAGGGTAAATCCAATCTCCCAATTTCATATCCCGTATTAACGTCCCAGATATGTAAACAATTGCCAACCTTTGTTAAAATTTGTGTTCCGTTTTTGCTAAAAGGGCTACCCTTCCTGAACGGAATCTGTCCTAGCAGTTTGCTCTTAGTTTTCAAAGCAAATTTTTTATCAGCATACTGTATCTCATAGATGATTGTCTGGTTGCCAATGTCAATCGCAACGGACTTTTCATTTGGAGAAAAAGCAATGTTTACGATTTTCTCTGTATCAAACTTGAAGTAAGTGGGGTTACCAAAGTTGATGCTTCTCATGTTCGTGTTTATCAGGGTAGCATTATCAAGGTAAGCTTCTATGAAATTAACTCCTCGTAAGGTTGCATTCGTAAAATTAGTTCCTTCAAAATTTCCGAAGCTGAGATTAGCTCCAGCAATGCAGACATTGCTCAAATCATGATTCTTAAAGTCATAACCGGAAAAATTTAGAATAGAAATTGAATTAGCAGCGGCAACGGTAAAGGGAGACAGTCGTTTTAGGTGTCTAGACTCTTGAAGGCCCAGGGGCATATCGTTTACGCTTGAGTTCTGTGAGGAAGAAAGGCAAATTATATCCAATAATTGCTCTGTTGAAAGTCTCTTTTCTTGGATTAAGTCTAGAAGGAGTAGGACTATTGGAGAGTATGCAGTTTGATTTGTGAGTAACCTATGATTGAAGAGAAAATCATTTGGAGCTTTTGAATTGCGGTCTTTTTTGAGAACGGCTAAGGCAAACATTTCTTCTTC
>ENA-UOUE01000855-UOUE01000855.1-compost-metagenome-genome-assembly--contig:-NODE-855-length-22430-cov-14.051358_pt1 | contig 22430 bp, 16 predicted proteins | sample MGYA00238146_ERZ747223 | MGnify/ENA primary metagenome ERZ747223 (study PRJEB28781, sample SAMN06268865) | compost metagenome | isolation source: single cell | place: USA: California, Emeryville, Joint...
AATATACACATCTTGCTGTATACAAGCAAATGAAACACAGCAAAAAATTGAAATTCTATGGTAAAATACCGTTTGTTAGTTTCTGATACAGATCGTATTGATTCGTTCTCCAGTTATTGTAACTCGACAAAATCAACTTTTCGATTTGCTCAAAAATCTTCAAAACAATTAATCACAAATCCAACATACTAATCTCCTTACCTCATGGTCGGTCGAAGTCTCCATGAACCGATCTCTGAAAGCCTTTTCATCGAAATAATCAAAGCAAGGCAGATGCGTATCAGTCTTCATTATATTCAGCAAATAAACAATCGAGTCAACGTGCTTTCTGAGCTCAATCAACCCTTTCAACAGCTGCATTTTAAAGAAATAGAACGTGTCTGAATTATATCCTCCACAAAGCTCCACATATTCCTTTCGATTAAACCAACCATTAGCAAAATTCTACAAAAAACTTTAGTTCATACCACTGTCAGCTTGAACGGAGCGCTTTCGAAATTCGCATTTCCAGGCGAGCTCGAAATGATGAACCCAAAGTCAATATGAATAATGTGTCCTTCCGAATCGATTAATATATTTCCATTATGTCTACGTAAATCCAGTCCATGATACTTTTTAAGAATAGAGTCAATTACCTGTCCTTAACATTTAGCAGATACGTCAACAAGCAATATCCAGCGAGACTATCAATGAAATTTTTTTGCGCTTCCTCGAAATCGTCACCGAACGTCGCCATGTAAAAATCTTTCAAGCCACTGTAATTCTTCCATTTTTTCTTCAAATAGTCAATTGACACGGTATTCGGGATAAACTCTTCATTGTAATAATAATTGTTATTATATAAATTAACATGCATTGGAGTTTAGAGTTATTACCTATAAGACCTGAGTCCTCAGAAATGACAATGATATCATAAGGTCGGAGTTTTAACGAAAGTCCAGCGTCTTTCCAGATCTTCTGGAATTTATACATCAACTGCATAGCAATCAGCTCCTGCCGCAAATCATCCCCTCCTTTGATGATATAAGGTCTGATTCGATATGAAGGAAAATGGCCAAACGGGGACTCGTTCGTGATTTTCTTCTTCTTCAACTCCCAATCATGCCCAAAAATCGATTTGACTTTAGCCTGTGCATCATTATCCTCGCTGAGCCAAGGAAATTCCAACAGCTCCCGTTCGTCAAGTTTTTTGTGAATTACTGACAAAAGCTTATTCACCTTTTCGCTGTGAGATGCGGGCATGTTCGTAAATCGATAAGCCTCGAGATACTTCACGTATTCTTCAAGCGTGAAACGCTTTAAACTAAATTCTCTGCGATGTTTCCTATGACCTGGCCCAGGTCTCTCTTGGCTTCTGCTCCGTTTCATTAGAGAAAAACCAGGAAAAGCCTCCTTGAATTTTTTTAAATTCTCCGCGTGTTTGAGCTCTCGCTGCTGTTTGTTGTATTCTTCTTCTGAGAGAGCGCCTTCGTCTCCAGGCATCCCACCATTCATATGCGACGGCGATTTAATGCTGATTCTCGGGTTGAAGGGTTTATAGTTATTGATGATATCAGCTTGATTTGAGTCCTGAGGCACCAACATCACGTCTGATTTACCATTATTATCAAAAGAAGGCCTTAGCTGAATCTCTGCGCCTTTCGTGCCAGATTCTTTCATATTTTTCTTCATTTTCTTCTCCTCTTGCTGCACGATCTTAGAGAACTGCTGGAGGCCCTGGTACTTGATATCTTCAGCTTCTTGCTTGATTTTTTTAATGGTATTTTCGTCCATCATGAGCTCGCTCACAAGCTCATCGATGTCGTCGCTTCCAGAAATGACTTCATCCTGATCTGATTTACCAGGACGGAATTTCATATTTGAGCCGAACCTCCTCTTTACAGTGACTGACGTAGAGATAGGTCTCTCAGTATGCGTCGCGAGGTCTCGAGGACTATAACTTTGCGTTAGCACTCTTAACAAATGTTATATATGTACTCAATAGTCTCAAATACAACTTTGACAGGAACGCGTTTGCGTGTGTTAAAACAATGGATTTCTTCCTCGTTGATCTCTACAACCTAAGCAAAAAACGATCATATAATTTGAAAGAAACCGCGCTCTACCATGAACGAAGCATCTTCAATACTGGGGTCTAGAAAAGGGATCTGTACGCCTTCATATAAGCCTGCAGTTTCTCTACAATTAGCGAGGATATGTCATATATCGTGCTGAGATAGGCAATTCAATTACTTATTTTGCAACGCATTGCGCCTGTGAAATCTGAGCCATGCGTTTATCTTTTTAATATATTCTCTCATTACAGCTTTCCGGTTATCCTCATCATACTGTTTGAGTTTCAGCGAAAGGCCAACCAATATATTCATCAATTTTTGCATCGTTCTCACGTACTCCGAGCGTGCGCTTTTCACAAACATAGCTTTTGCCACCACTATTTTCATTGTTAAGATTCGGCCTCTGCGATAATATACTTTCGATGTTGCTTTGCATCTCGCCGTTTTTCTCTTTGGGATCAGTCCTTTCTTCGATAAGTCTCATACAGCCATTCACCATTTCTCTTTCAGCCTTCTATAGCAAACCCAGATTATGAAAAACTACAATTCGATCGGAAATTTTACGAGAAGCAAGTTGTAAGCGTATTCTTCTTGCGTCTTTGTGAGTTTAGCGCTGCATTTACTAAATGCTTCAAGGCACCAATAAATCTAAAGAAAAAGAAGTCAGCGTTTGAGGTTTAGAATGAAAGATGACTTTAAGAAAGATCGTTAATGTCCCTTTGCACTTGTCAAGGAGAAATTTTTCGATTGATGATGATTGGCGCTTGATTAGCAGGTAGCACAGTTGAGGAATGTAGAAACTGACCTCTTGGTCGTTGTATGTATAGAGTTTATTAACTAAGTAGTCGTGGATGCCTGTCTCGAAGCGCTTATTAATGTAATAAAGGCACATGTCAAGCGTGAAGTAGTCAGATCGAAAAAGATTTAGCAGACTTCCAAGGTTCTGCTTCGGTTTTTCTTCAGATTTTTGCTCTTCGGGATTCGCAAGCATTTGATATTTGAATTCGTAGTTTTTCGGTGTTTCTTAAAATTATTGAATTCTTGCTACAGTATCAAACTACGATACCGATATTTTTCTTCAATTTCATGAGTATAACGAGGTTTCAATGTAGAAAATAAAGGGGCTTAAAAGCCATGCTAAAATATTTTCAATGAAGGCCGAAGTGCATTCATGGCTCAAATTTATTGGTTCAGGAGTAATATTTTCTGAAAGCTATATAGATATATATATTTTAGGAATCAGATGGCTTTCGCGTTCTGATAATAGAGGGACGAGATACCTGACCTAAGAGTATTTATTTTAAGCTCAAGCCTTATTTATATCTACTTGTGTTTGATTTTGCTCAGGAATATACAATTACTCGGTGATGATTTAATTGAATTCTTTTTGAGCTCGTATTTGACACTTTGTTCGCAAAGTCTTGAATGAAAACGCGTCGATTGTTAATATTGAAAATGTCTTTGAAACTTTCAAGCGAGAAGAGCCTGATTCTCAATAAGATGGACCAAGAGTAATTTCCTACACACGCTTCTCATCTGAGTGTGATAAGTTACTTCGTATCAGCTTTGTACTATCACTCAGCGAAACGCTTCTAAGGAACATGAGGTTCAATCGTCGCTAATAATAATGTTTTGAAACTTTAACGCTTTCTTTTTCACTGTTTTTTGTCGCTAACAATTCAAATATTTCTGATTAAAAGTTAAGTTAGCTTGCTATACTAACGGACTGACTCAACTTAGAGCTCTCTAGACCCTTGAAAACCAACTTTTTCACTGAATTAGAAACACCTTCAGGTTACAGACCCAAAAACTCATCGGGAATTTGTCCATTCTCTTGGCGAATAGACCCTATTTTCATTGAAATACGATATTATTTTTGTTTCTGTAACATACAAATTATTGATATTTTTATTGTATTTAATCCAGCCGTTGCACCAATTATAATCGTCAACAAAAACATCAAAGTGAGAGGTCCTTGGCATTATGAGCTCTAATCTATCTCCTACCCTCCAACCACGAATTAAGCTCGAATTCATCGTGTCTTCTCCTACCGACCTCCAAACTGAGGTCCCTTCTCAGGAAACTGCGACCAACGATCTCGCTTTTAAATTAACTGAGATGCCGCCTGAAGAAAAGACACTGACCCTCACATCACTTACCCATCCTAGAATTCTAACACCTCAAGACTCTCAAGCATGCTACTCCGCTGGCAATGAGATCAAGCTAAAAGGAAGTTTTCTCGACCTCATTGAAAATTTCAAATGTTTGCCTACTGCGGTTACTAAAACGTACTTCCTCCAGCTCCTCGATGCGATTGAGTACCTCCACCAAACCGCTGGGATCAGCCACGGTAATATTAGTCTCCAATACGTCTTGGTCGATGAAACCTACAATCTAAAGCTGACAGGAATCGCCTCAGCAAAGGGAGGCTCAACCGATGACAATGAGTCCTCACAAGATGAATTCTGTTGCCCAGAGAGCTGGAAAGGAGAGCCTTATAGCATGTTTCAAGCAGATATCTTTGCGCTAGGAGTGATCCTCTTCGAGATGGTAGCAGGGTACAAGCCGTTCGAGGCAGCCCGAGATGAAGACCCGATATATGAGTTATTTAAGTTAAATAAACAGGAAGAATTCTGGCTATTTCATGAAGATTTGAAGACTCAAATGACCGGGCTGGTTCCTGAAAAAGGGCATTTCCCTGCCAATTTTCGAGAGTTGGTTAATCTGCTATTGGCCTATGAGACCAAAGATAGATTAAAAGACATAACCGATATTAAAAAGCATGCGTGGTGCCAAGGGATGGTGCTGAATGACCAGGACTTGGAAGCTCTTATGAAAGAAATCGCTAAAAAAATGTGTTTGTAAAAAAATTTCATGTTAACAGTAACAGTAACAGCTGAAGCTAGTTAGTCATCCTTGAAAGTTCCTATTTATCCAATGAATATGATATAGTTAGCTTTAAAATTTCGTTACCTTCCATATTAAAACTTAGTTTATAATGTCTCAAACTTATCAATAATAATATTTCAAAGTGCGCAACATCACTACCCTAATTTGTTTTTGTTTTCCAGTACAACTTGGAGCAGAGATAAAGAAAAGAGAAATTATCTGATACATTTCACTCTATTAACTTTTCGAATAATGAATACTAATCATAACAAATAATTACTTTGAATGCGTAGGTTTCGAAATCAATTAGAATAAACATCTTCAGCAAGAATATGTTCTCTCTCTATATAGCTGATTTCGAGCGAATTTTCTCCTTGCGGAGCTGAGAGAGTTATGCAATTTGGACACAATTTAAGACAGTTCTAAAAAATGGTCCACACCGCACCTTCGAGATTCGATTGCATGGATAATACTGAATGTTCAAAAAAAGAGAGCAAAGTTCATACTATCAAGTCATTCATATCCAAATAAAGTGAGGAAGCACCTTTCATTCAATGACTTCGTTGTCTGCCGTCATCGAAAATAATACAATCCCATCAGATTTATGATTCAAAGAGATAGATAAATGTATATATTTATATATTAAGCTCCACAGTAAATTTGACTCCCATACGTTTCAATCTACATTGTTTAAGCTTAGACTGACCCCTGTTATATTTGTATTTTTTTTCACAAAATGAGAAATGATATACTGATACATTATTGAAGATAAAAACTATTTCTCATGAACTTTGGATACAGTATGCAACGTGAGTTTACTGCAAAAACGATCTGGAAGAATCGAATTTTTTTCACAAGAAGATAAGAAGAGAATCTTTATCGACACAATGTTTCACATCTCAGGTATTCTACAGACAAGTGCACGCAAACAATCTCATTTTTTCCATATAATTTGAAAATATAACAGACCCGCTGTTTCAAACAAAAAATTCTAAACACTTTATCTCCTAATTAACCTTACTTATACATTGAACGTTTATTCCTCCAATTAGCCGGACTATAAACAGCTCAATTTCACCCTTTCCAGTCGGTACCACCTTCCGAAAATACGAGTTACTCTTACCATTCTTTGAAAATCTTCGAAGAGAAAGCAATTTTTCCTTAAGGACCAACTCGTGGTTCTGAATGAAAATCCCTCAGCTGAAGGCTCTCCATACTCATATCAGGTTCCATAGAGAGGACTCGTCTGGGTAAACCAAAATCGGGCTTTGTCTGTCCGAACATGCGCGGCACTTCTTCTTTAGCAATTATTTCCTTGTCTCCCGGCAACTCGTCAGTTTCCAGGAGATCGTCGTCAATATCTTTATTTTGTGTGATTTTATTACTTCCTTTAGACGGTGACAGAGGGATTTTTTCAGGCTTGATCGCCAAAGACTTTGAGGACTCTGAGGTTTTTGTGACATCATCAGAAGGCCTTCCTTTTATTTGCAGTTCGTTTCCTTTTATTGGCAGCTCGTGAGACTTCCTTTCTGGTTTTGTTGGTTGTGGATCGGATATTCGGTGAACTGGCGCGGTCATCAGTTTTTCAGAATTTCTGTTCGCTGCTTTTTGAAAAGCTAAATACTTCGTATGAACAGGCCTGACGGTGTCAGCATTCGCAAGCTCGATTAAAAAAGGCATCAGTTCTTTCAACTCGTTGTCATCTTCAGCTCCTGTGAAAGGCGCAATTCGCAAAAAATTGTCTGGCTGATGTTTATAATGTCGCATATCATTCTAATGGACCAACGAACGTTAATTCAGTTAATTTGGAATATTTTTTACATCAAGCAGAATGACGTTATCCAGAGAAACCTCAATTTTGTTGAGACGCTTATTGCCTTTCTCATCACAATCATCTCTGCACAAAACTTTGCTGACTTTGACGTTTTTGAAAACTAGTTGGACCACTTTCTCTGCATACTAGAAATAATTTTCACTGTTTTGTTCATGCAAGTTTATGCTCACTGTTGCTTCGGCGCTGGTATAAATTATCAAGGTATAGTATTTCGACATTGTTTCTATGAATTCTGCCAAGCCTGGACGCTTTTTGATTTCATATTTTATTGTCTCATCTTGTTTTTTGATCTAATGATTAACTCATTCAGCTTATTCAATTTCGAGGATTTTGTACGGTAATTCTGTCTTTGCCCATTCCGTCTTTTATCGCATAAATAAGTGTATGATCGAGATCAAGCACCAATACCTTCTTCTCCTAGGCGAGATTAGTATTCCAATGAATGCTTAACATTGTGGATTTTACGTTTGAGTTCGAGTTTTGCTTTGATGAAACTGTCGAACTGTTCTTTTTTAAAGTGGTTATGGGCTTTCCTTGTGAACTTGTATCGCTCAATCTTGAATTCTTTGAGGAGTTCAACTGGAGTGAAGCTGACGAAGATTGCTTCATCTCCTCAGAGCGCATCCATAGAGAGCTTGGGTCGGACTTGTTGAATTGGTTATTTCCAAAAGGCTGTGGATTTGAGTGCCGCTCCATAACTTATTGAAATAATTTAATATAATAAAAAGAAATTGGTTCGAATTAAAAGCTTTTTAAAACCTTTTTACGAATCAGGAATATGTATTTAGAAAATAATTTACAAAAACTCCGATAATAATGATTCAAAATTCTTTAAAATTTTTGAAAATTTTATTGCTCCAAACGCGGTTTTGGATTCTGAGTTCCTTATTGACTAAACAAAATTAATCGATTGATCATGTAAAGAAAAATGTTCTTCCACCCTTACTTTCGGAAGAAGCTGCATTGTCCAATCTGATTCCTGTTTTCTCGAGCTGGAGAGAGGTTATGCCTAGTATTAGTCATGGCAGTTCGAGGGGCAAGGAGCATGCTGTATCTATTAAGTCTCCAAAACATTCATTTAGCGATTTTTCCTGGTTATCCTTGAAAAAAAAACTTCGTTAACTGGTGTAAAAAGAAAACACTCATTCATACATCCGTATCTAGGAAACCATCCAAAAGTAATTAGGTTTTCAACTAGATAGACTTATTTTACAATCAAGCTTCAAGGCTAGTAGCCTGGCATCTAAATTCGGATTTATTTAGTCCCCGATACCAAAGGAACAACGTCGATTGAGACGATGGAAAGAGTACAGAGACCCGAATTGAAACGCTAGTGCTTAGAGATTTATGTATTATAGACATATGCCATTGAAACTAATCCTGTTGAGGAGGAGGAAAAGGGGAAGGCAACTTTCTCTGAGACACGAATTATGGAGTTGAAATTCGTCAAAGCAAAGTAGGATAATGCTCTAACTCTGAGCAAGAGCCCGAAAGTTCGATCTGGATTTTGGAATAGCGAATATTAGTCGTTGGCTATGATTTTATTAATTAGAGAAATAGCTAATTAAAAAGATATACTCGCGTTGGTGCATTCAAAAATTGATTAATTCTGCGAGCAGTGCTTCAATTTGATTGCCTTTATGAATCAATATTGTTAAATCTCAGAAACAACTCCTCGTTTATCAAGTTTTCACCAAAACCAATCACAACCCAAAAATTAACGATGTTTTCATTTTGTTAGTCCGCAAAAGAAAGAGTATGAACAAAGGAAGATCTTGACTTCAATCTCTTGAATACCATTGTAAAATTAATCAGCTCAATCTTGCGAACTCTTATATTTTACAAGCCCATATTTTAAATGTTTTAATTTTTAAAAATCAGAAGAGTCAATGCGAAGAGATTTTGAAAAAATTCTTTGCAGAAAAAAGGCAAATCGCTGACACCAAAATCTTTATTTTCCTATTAACAGCTGCTGTGGAACAGCAAAACTAAACGTAAAATTCAAATCGTAGAATGTATGCGAAGTCCCGGCTTCTATGATGTAGAGTTTTTTGGAAATCTGTAACAAAATCCTTCTAAAGTAAAGGGAACCGAAGCATGGAACCGGGAAGGTACGGCGTGTTCGTTTTTCGGGGCCAGCCGACGTTTAGGAAAGGTATATGTCTGTCCAATTTTCTCAGTCATAAAGTTTAAAAAATCAAATCAGATTCGTGAGGGTGTTTTATCCAAATAAAATTTTATCTATCATCTCTCTCTCTCGAATTATTGCTTTAAAAAGAACAATTGCGTTCATGAAGATTATGATTTCCAAAGTGAATCCGATTCTCAGAAGATGCGAAATCGTAGCATACTGGATTGATGCAAACCGTAAATAAATCGACTCATTTTGAAGCTCCTAGCAAAGCTCAGTTAAAGAAATTTCAAATCAATGAAGAAATAGCCTAGAAGAAATCTCTTCGGCCTGACTATTTCATTGTAACAGCCCTTCAAAATACAGCGCAAAATTTGCTGCCATTTCTTTTTAAGCATTCATTCAATGAGTTATCATCTAAGCATTATCAAACATAATGAACATGAATACTATCATCGTGCGTGGCATCTAACTTATTTCCTCTACTATCTGCGTGTTGATAAATTGACTAATGAATGCAATTATTTATACCTCCCATCAATGTAAAGTACTGTAGATTCATGGAAAACAGAAATTGTTTCGAATTCCATTTTCCTTCGTCGCTCATCAAGGAACTTTTTGATTATTAATTGTATTGTGGTAACATCCACATCGTCATGAAGCACCTTAGAATCCATATTTTCATTGTTGAGATACATCATCTTATCATCTTGGCACTCGAAACATCATTCAAGGGCAATGTCCTCTAGCGACTTGCATAATCAATTCAAAAGATTTAACATAAATTGTTCTCTAAAATTAATTGCCTCAAGTTAAATCATTGAAGTTTCAATTAGTTGAAATGTATCCGCACAAATCAACTCTCATAACAAACCCATCACACACAAAGGATAGACAGCCCGTATTATCAACTATGCAATAGATCTTCAACCTATCACGCGTGATATTCCATCACTTCAAGATGCTTGATTCTTAAAACCAACAAATTGTGAAGTGAAATAAATTTAATACCAATTTAATGCATAAAAGCCACTCTGAAAGCTACCACCAAAGACTTCCCACCGCGGAGTCCGACTATGAAACTCCACCCAGACAGAGCTGGAGGTCGAAGTTTAGCACCAGTAATTCTCCAGCCAAGCTCTCTCAGCCCGAGCTCGAGAACGAGATAAATAAAATGATGCGTCCCTTGCGCTTGTACCTCATATTCCTTCAACTAACCACTAATACATTCCTATAACCCCAGTAATACATACGGAGGCTCATTGACTGATCGATTGCTCTCTCCGCAGCCGCAGAACCCCTTCCATCCTATCAAAAACAAGTCATTCAATCGTGAATTCGACCCTGTAAACATCGTCTGCTCTAATATGAAAAGATAGCCTTTATTTACATTAGTTGAGACCTTCTTCGAGCTTATCCGAAAAGAAGGCTTTCATCCTCAAACCTTATAAATCAGCAAATTCAGATTATTTAAGTCCAAAGGCTTCACCGAGACCACACTCCATGGTAGGACAAAGCATCAACGAGCTCGTCCTCTACAAAAACGTGCGTGAAAATTTCACTAAAGCTCTTAATATATTTGTGTTTTCAATAGGAACTCGGTAAAAAACTGAAGCAGAAGAAAAAGCTCAAAACTGCTGTTTCAGAGGTAGAGTTCATGAAGCCTGCTTCTTACAATTGCTGTTAGATTAAGAAAAACCAATTCAAAGCCGACTCAAACACTAATACTGTGTGTTCATTCTATGAGAGGTGGTATAATGATTCCGTGAAACTTGACCAAAACTCTGAGGCAAACTTATTTCGTCGGAAATTACTAATGGATTTGTAGAAATTACGATGCGAGCGAAGGCTGATAGAGAAATCCAAGCAATTAGAAAAAGAGCAATGCGCTGAGGTATGTGTCCTTGAGAGAATTATGGAATAAATTTTTTGAATGGATTAGTATGATGCGGATATTCAAAAGAATCTATTAGCGAAGGCGGAATGCATCCAAAACATCAAGAGTGAGAAGGCAGCTATTGCTGAATTGAAAAAAATGATTTCGTCGATGAAGCAGGAGCTGTCAAAAGAAATTGTAAGAAGAATAGTCAGAGATTGGAACCATTAACTTGAAAAATTTAGAAAGAAAGAGAAAAACTGAAGGTAGAAGTTGGCATTTCGATCAAACGGGCAGGACAACTCGATTTAAAATATAGAAATTTGGTATGTGCACTCATGCATTTATCTGGCTCATCGCTAATTATTTTAGCTCATTGAAAAGGACACCATCCTCGCAGGACTGACTGACACAAAGAGTCAAATGAGCGCTCGACAAAAAGCGTTACTGGGCTATTAATCCTAAGTTATATACAAGCGGATGCAAAATTTTTCTCGAAACAATCGCAATGTTTATTTAGAGTAGCAGATTCGATAGGTCTTTATATCTGGTTCAAGTATCAAATTGCATTTTTCGAAGTTAAAAGCCTTACTATATACAATAAAAAGTCTCACTAAACACTCTAATTTTTCTTTTGATAACCTCGCTGAGATCCACCAAATTTCCACAATGAATGACTTTTCCCTCTGTATATATCCAAATCATAGTTAATTACATATAGGATGAACGATTCTACCTTGGATATATTTCTTTCTGATAATTCTACCATAAAACGCAAACGCATTTTACACCACAAGGTTTGAAATTGAATTGGGATTAGATAAGGAAGCTTGTCCGAAAATTTAAGAACTCCCTATTCAAAAAAAATTAAATTGATTTTTAAATGAACACAGCGCTCCAAGTCGTAGACCAGAGTATTACTTCCAATCCATCAATACTGTGCCTCAACTTCGGTTTTTCCGTATTACTATCTTCAAGATATTAAGATATTGCTGAAGCAAAGCAGATTGCAGTTCAATACTAAAGATGAGATAATATCTTAGCTTTCTCTATCCAGAGGCTTTTTTGAATGGATTGGATACAACGCCTATACTCTGATAGTCATTAGCTAGATTAGAAGTGCTGAGACGAGGGAATCTCATTTAGAATATTCCGATTAAATCGGAGTAATTATCCTTTCGACACGATATACAAATAAATATTCGAACGGTATTATCATCCAGCATAGAATAAAAGCTAGCAGAAGGAAAATAAATACTTTTTGTTAAATGGCGCAGATTATGGAAGAAATCCTCGCCGAAATCAAGAAAAGAGTGCATTCTAAACATATTTTCATCGCTTTGTCCGTTGCCATCCCACTTTTGCTTATTCTAAACCTCATGAGGACCAAATATGCCTCATATTTCCTCGGAATACTCGCTCCGTTGCTCCTCGAATCAATTTTTTTGTACATCGCACTTTCTCGCGCAGCAACCAAACAAAAGGCAGTCCTAGACTACGAATTTGGTAATTTTCCCACCATATTATCTCTCTCTTACCTCCCAAATAGTCATAAATCAATTAAAAGCTTGGTCAGAATTGAAACCAGCTCCTGATGCATATTTGCAAAAGAACCCTCCGCCTAAAAAGAAACCAAAACCAATATTTTTTGAGAATTCTTTTACAGAAATGCATGCCCAATTACTCCATGAATTCCGTCATCCTCAAGAAACCCCTGTACAAGAAGTCATTGAAACTTCACAGCCAGCTCAAAGCGAAGAAATTAAACTACCTCCAGAAGAGGAAAGGAACTCGCTCAAGCCTCCAGTGGAGACTCAACAAAAGGCTCCATCTCGAGAAAGAAGCCCGAACCAAAAAACTGGAGGCGAGACAGAGATCACGACTCAAGCTTCTTCAAAGAAATCATCTATAGAAAAGACGTCGTTGAAGGCGCTTATAGGCGAGAAAGTCACTTTTAACAAGCTTCATCATAAAAGTTTCGTTGCGCAGATCAATGGCTTCTTGGAAGTATTGAAGACGATCTCAAATTCAGATAAGCACTACGGGAAAGGTCTCAAAGGACTTGGAGTAGGATCGTCGTCGATTTTTTCGCAAGAGGAAGGGCTGTTTGATTATAGTTTGCATGAGAACTCGCAGATTGCGTCCGCTGATCTCGGAGTGAAAGAAAGAGCGTTATTTGTGAAGAGGTTCGGAGAGCAGCTCGTGAAAAAAGAAAAAATCATCTTGCCAGAGTGGCGGGTCATAAGGAACACGATTAATGCAGTGGGTAACATCTCGTTAGAATGCTCCAATAGTATCGAAAAGGTAGCACAAACTTCCTTTTAGCTTTTATATTTATATATTGATTGTGTAGGCGACTATTGACCTAGTCATAGGCTTGAATCAGCAATACCATGAAAGCTATGTCGAAGCTAAGAAGTCGAAAAAGAAGTACAAGGATGAGTATGAAAGGTGCTATGCGAACTATACGAAAACAATTACTGATTATGAGACCGCACAGAAGAATTTGGAAACGGCGCTCGCTGAGTACCAAAACCTTGTGAAAAAGAAGGAAGATGCTACTGCTCTCCTAAAACTTGAAATCAAAGCGCGTATGATGAAGCAGGAGATTGATTCGATCAAAAATAAGCTCGCAGACGCAAAGGATCAGGTGGAGGACGCTCGAGCCAAAGCTAACGCAGAAAATGAGAAAATAAAGGCTTTTGTTGCCTCATGGAACGAGCAGCGAGAAGACGTATTCAGACATACAATGCGCACGGTGATCTCCATTCTGGAGGAAAACCTAGCTGATATAGACCTCTCCTTTGAAAACTTGATTTCCTCGGTTAATGAGCTCCTTACCACCCCAGAAAAAAAGCGAGAGGAAGAAAAACTTGAGGAGGAAGATAAGCACGAAGAAGAAAAACAAGAAGACCAGCACGAACAGGAAGTCCTAAAAGAGGACGATGAGGCAAACCCTGAAGAAAGACAGGATAGTAAGCACAATCATTTAATGAAAGTGATGTAAATGTTTATTAGCCTCAACTGCGGATATCGGAACTGAGTTCACGAGCAGAACAATCGAATCATTGGATGTTAAAACCAAGAAATACACGACTAACTCAGAGATAAAGCGAAAACATGACGCTGAAAAACGCGCGATGACGATGCTTCCCAACCAGCATAAGCATGAAGCAGACGCAAGCAAAACTACGGACGATATCTTAAAAAACCCCACTCAAACACCGAAATACTCGTATGATCATATTAAACATATAATTGACACAGCGGCGCAGCGATTGGCGACGCATCAGATTTCCTTTGCAGAGAAAATAAAAACTGGAAAAAATATTGAGGCTATTCTCCGTCTGCTGATCACGATTGAAGAGCAGTATCAAAACGAGAGCTCTGCACTATGCAACTCGAATTTTTTGAATCTTGACAACAGCGAACTTGGCAAAATCTGGAAGATTTTCAAACATAACTTTTTCCTTTCCAATCGAATTCGCCTTTCACTGATTGAAGTAAATTGCTTGAAAGGAGTTTTATTAACGACATATTTATCATAGAAACTTGTATTGAGCCATCGCGAACTGCTCGATTTTCTGAAAATAATCGATAAAGATACAAAGCACTGCGAAACGGTCTACAACCAAGCCCTGAAGAGGTTCACGCATATCTTGAGGGACCTTAAAAAAGGGCCGGTTGATGAAAAAATTATTGATCAAGAAGCCGAAAATTTCAAGGTATGCTTGCCCTATTTGACTCGTATGAGATCTTTTTGTTAGCGAGAAATAGCAGCTGGAGATAAAGCACATACAGATACGATTTTTAAGATAGAAGACACGTATTCCAAACTGAAAAAGAAACTGATTTACCTCTATTTGGATTTGAATGATGCGAATAAAGAGAGACTCAGTGCGCTTATCGCTGAAGGTATTTTTCAGAAAACTAGAAGACCTTTATAAGAATTTTGCGTATTATTAGCGGATATTCTCACTGTCAGAGGAGAGAAGAGGCTCTCAACCGGTGGCAGTCCTGAGAGTAAGGAGCCTGGCTCAGAGGGAAAGAATAAGACAACCAAGTCATTTGTTCCGGTGGCTGAAAAGGCAGAGGTTTCTGCTAATTTAGAGGCTGAAATTAGCAGCAGTTTACCAGACGAGCCCAAAGTAAATTCCATTGGATATGATTTCCAATAATAGCGAATGTTTTCGAAAAGAAAAAGTTAAAGCCGATGCCGAAAGGAGAAAATGGCCAAAAGATACAAGAAATCACAGAACTTGAATGGTTTAATAAATTGTTGAACATTTTCGCAATAGATTGGAGTGTCTCCGGTTATTTTAGAGTAAAAATCAACAATCCTAATCTCCTCCTGGTCTCATTGGGTTCAAACTCATAAAATAGCATATGATGAAAAAACTTTTGTTGAAAGAGCTGAAAGATCTGGAAGACGAATACATTTCCGGCTTCAAAGTCTTAGATTTTGCGGTAAAATTATTATCCGTTCAGTCTAAATTACCATTCTTGCTTAGCTCGAACCTCATTTCCCTAAAGCCGAGAAGATAACTTCTCTTCCTTGCGATAAATACGAGGTATCATCTCTCTATTTTGAACTGAAGTAAGCTTGCTTGAACCAGTTTCTGTACGATATAGACATCGACTATACAGGAACGATATTGCTGGAGCTAGAAGCTCAAGTCGAAATTAAAAACTGGGTAGCTAGCTTCTCATTCCTTTTTTCCCTCTTACTGACCTCCGTGAAGGTGCAACCAACTCCATTGCATGCGAGAGTCGCCGTTAAACAGTTGAAAGGAACCCTCAGAGTCTGCTTCGTGCCAACTGAATTTGGCGCCAGTTGGTAGAAATTTGTTTTTTCTTTTGTGATTCTAAGTTCCTTATATAGGCTATGCTTCGTGGAGGAACCGAAGATCTCCTGCCATATTGACCTTGAATACGGCGAGAATAAAAAATTCTTTGGTCACATTCCTCAGGTATTCCTATCAAAAAGAAGCAATGAGATTCATAATTTTCATCAAGGTTGCTGCTATAGTTCAACAGCTGCTTTCGAACGTGCTAAAGGAGGTCATATATCCTGAAAGAGTCGAGTTAGATATCCCAATGTCAATCGCAAAGGTCAAAAAGAATAAGGAACCTAAACCTGAACAGGCCGACAAAGCTGAATCTCCAAGGCCAAATTAGCTTGGATATATATATTATTAATTTTATAAACTCCAGAGCATCATTGACTAAATTGTTAAACCACCGTCATTATATAAGTGAGAAGATCGTAAAATGTCCTCCCAGCCTTGTTTAAATATATACATCACGCGCTAACGAAATTATTATCCAAGTGGGATTTTTAAAAAGATTTGATTCACTTTTTAAATGCAGGATTTTGAATTATTGTTGTAAATTATTCAAAAATAAAATCAAAATGCATCGAGCCGCTAAGATATCCTTGGAAGATTTTGGCACTTTCAAAGGCAAGCAAACTCTCTTCTTTCCCTATAATCATTCGCATAACAGAGCTTATTTGGTGGACTGCCGACAAAAAGACGCCTTTTTTGATCAAAGGCGGAATCAAAGACGAATGCTATTATTTAAGTACTTATCCTCTGGGACGAACTTCACATACATTTTCTCTTCTCCAGTGATTACCGACATGAAAACAGTATGGTATAGAAAAGGCGATAAGGACATGGTGCTCAGCGAGAAAAGGCAGTTCAACCCCGCGATAAACACGACGAGTCTCAAAGGAATTTTCGAATTGCTTGAGCCTCCGATCTCTTCATTCGATAAACAAGCAGAATATAAGTTCCAGTTTGAGGTACCAGTGCTCGAAGGCCTTTCCCTCTGATCGGTCTCTAACTCTCCTAGGGCGATGACCTGCTTTTTGAGATAAATACTATTATAAACATTTACCCATTCAGATGGGAGTTCTATTGCGATAAGGTCAACGATGGACAAGCTTTTGAGGTGTTTACCGAGGATCTCGTGAACCCGCTCTTGTGCTCACTAAAAGCAATGGAAATGAGAGTGAATCTCATCAAGAAGCAATTCCAAGAGCTAGAAGCGGATTATCTCAAACGACTCAACGAAAAAGAGAGAGGAAATTATCGGTCGAGGGTAGAGGACGGGGAGGATTATTGGAAGCATCTTGTCAAGGATATCGTAAGAAGAAATTCTCATAATAAGGTTCTAATGGCTATTTCAAAGAATTTGGAGACGAAAATCGCTGATTTTGACCTTGAAGCCGCAGGCAAGTATTTCTTTAAGACTTATTCGACACAAAAATACAAGAGTAAGTTCAATGGGAGTTTTTTTCGGAATGTTTATCGTGTAAAATTTAGAAATTCAAGAGAATGAGAAGAGAATGCTCGAAGAAAAAGAAAGAGCAGGACGAAAGAGAAAGCCAGAGCAGATTACTGTGGCTCCGGCTACCGAGGATCTCGCTACTTCAGGTAAAAATAAAGTGGTTTTTTTTGGAGAATATTCATGACAATTTATGTGAAGTGGCTGAGAACTATACTGAAGATATTAGCGAAATCAACAAGAAGATTGAATTGGAGAATAAACTTAACAAAAAGGATACGAAAAAGGACAGCAAGAAAACTAAAATGTCTTTCTTATAGCAAATTTTGTGTATTGCAAGTCCGCTTTGGTATCGAAATGTGTGTGTGTGCGGTGTCAATAAAAACGGTTGTGTTAGTAGAGGAAGGGGATAAGTTCATATGAATTAAATGATGAATATCAAAAAACGCAAAAACATTAGAAGAGTGAACTCAATAGCTATTGTTTTTGAAAACATTGCTTTTGTCAGACTAAGTAAATTGAGTGTTTTGATTATTAGAGAACTAATAATATTAGAGGTAGATAGGTTAGTGTTTCCACGAATTTCATAAATTCATAAGGAATAACCCTCTGAAATATTGATTTCTCCTGTTGATAGTAAAATTGTAAAATCGCATTGTCCGAATGCAGTAAGGATCTCTGGCAAGCTCTATTCAATCAACAGAGGATTTTACTGGTAAATAAGAAGGACTGAGCGAACATTAAAGCGAGGAAAGAACCAACAAAAGTAAAATAATTAATTATATAGCTGAGATGAGATCAAACAGCTGATTGTATTCAAGAAATTTATCTTACTAGAAAAGTCCCAAAAGTTTCAACACATCAGTTTTTGGCGCACATGCGCTTACTCCACCTCCTATTGAAGTTTCTGGGAGCTTTTCGTCATGCAATTTTGATACTTTTGCAAGAGAACGAAAGAAATGTTCGCCTTGTCCTAGAAGTTATGTTTCTTTCTACCCACTGAAATTACTAGTTCAGTATGAATTTCCGCAATGTACTGATTCAACGTCTCATTTATCTAACCGATAGAAAATGGTTTCATCAATCAATTCAAGAAGAATTCTAATTAAACCGCGACTAAAGAAAGGCTACAACGATGCAAAACGAGGGATACCACCATTGGAGGGTCTCGATCGATGAATTGACCAATAAGCGAGATAGTGCACCTGCTACTGAAAACGAGACGAAAAACTCCATAATTCAGGAGCGTAGAGTGAACTTAGAAGGCTGGTATTTTGAATCAGAAGTCACGACCGTACAATCTTCTAGAAACCTGGAATATTTATTAATGTCGTCTCTTTCAGCATCACATAGAAGACCACAGTCAACCTACTCCCAATTTACAAGAAATTGGATGCTCATCTGCGGTCTCTTTGGGTTGTTGCTCTTTTTCATTTTTTTGGTCTCATTTGTGAAAGAGGACCCTTTTCAAAATAACAACTAACTCTAATAGCTCTAATTCATCGCTGCTCAAAATTAACGGGATATGGGGCGAGGCAAATCCATCGTGGAGGTCTGACAAAAGCATTCAATAGCTTTATTGTGGAAGGGAGTGAATTTTTTATATTTTTTTTGGAAATAGAAATAGATAGAGGCAGCCTGATTTTACAATAGAAAATTTAAGAGGTAATTGGAAAGAAATGAGTGAAAGTTAACCACTTATAGTACTATTTTCTATCTTATTCATATAGGAATATCTGACCGTATAATTGAATATGAATGAAACCATAAGAATAAGGCAAAAGGCCTGAGACATATTAATTTTCGGAAATATTTATGGAGAACAAGTTGAGTCAAAACATCAAGTGGTTGCTAAATTTTCTCCAGGAATGATCAGCTCGAATTAAGCAGATGATCTTTCGTTCAGAAGACACCATTTAATTGAATAATTTCTCATAAGGAGAGTGACCATTCAATCAAAATTATGGTGTGGGTAAGGGGTCGTGCTGCTGAAAGCAATGCAAGGTGTGAATTATCAACATGATGCTCTCAACTACCAATGAGATGAATTATTTATGAAGAACTTAACAGAAAAATTAACTAATGGGATCCAGAATATTGGAACGCGAGAATTCTATTATGACTGTGGGGTTTATTTTTATGATTAACGTGTTGTGCCCACCTCTGCTAAACAGATGATTAAACAACTTGATAAGCCATTAGTTTGGCATCACCTTGGAAAATTTCGATACAGTGTTGCGGTTGAGCGAAGTCAATCGTGTTTTATGTCTACAGGTCTTGAAAATCGGAAATCTACACTCTAGTTTCATCTTTATGGAAAACTTGAACCTTTTTCTTGCTTTTTCTGGCTTGAATAAGTTTTACTCTCCATTCATTAATCAAAATTGCTTCATAGTTTAGTATTTCTCAAGTCAAACTTTTCTTTCTCTATTTTCTAGCTGCAAGCAATAATGCATTAGAGCATTAACTCAGTTGTTGGACTCTATTTGCTATCATTAAACTTATTGGGAATATCAATGAGATTTAGAGTTATGAGATAGGACAAAAGCGTTCAAAAACTGCTGCCTTACAATGGAATCTCTCCGGAAGACTCGGTCTTCAAGGGACTGACAGCAATCAATAAACCTGCTAAAATGATGATGATAGCATTCTTCGCTTGTACCCTCCTTACATGACCTAATAATACTCAAAATAATTTTAAAATCCCAATCTGCAGTCGAAAATTAAGCAGAGTTTTATTGATATAGCAAAAATTAACTCTATTTATCACAGGGGAACTCAACAACCTCATTCCAGAGATAATAGAGAATCCATTTATTCTTTATCAAAAACTAACTCATATCACACTGATAACATAATGGGAAACGCATGCGGCAAACTCTGTGGTTCCGGGAAGAAAATCAAAAAAGAGAAAGAAAGAGAACCAGAACCAGATTGGTCTCCAGAATCTTTACCTGATCTCCCTCAAACAATCGTAATTTCCTAAACCTAGCGCTGTATTGATCTTCAGCATAGGAAGAAGAGGAGATAATTGTTAAAGATAATAAGGACGGCTATTTCACTCGTGATGATATAGTCGCGATTATTCAAAAATATCCAGAATATCGAGAGTGGGAAAAACAGCAAGGTGAAAAACCCAAGCCAAAGCAAAGGAAAATCAGGTAAAGCACTTGAAGACACAAGAATATCATCGGATCTCAATTAGATGGAGAGAAGCTGAAGTAATAGGAAATGGTTCCTTCGGGCGAGTAGTCCTTGGGTTAAATCGAGACAATGGCGAGATTATGGCTGTGAAGCAAGTGCACATAGGCGGACTGAGCTCCCAAATTATTCAAGATGTAAGCCAAATGGCAAAAACTGGGATTATTAATTTCAATGCTAGAAAATTAATGCATTAGAAGCCGAGCTGGACCTGTTGAGTGAATTTACTCATAAAAACATCGTGAGATACATTGGAACAACGAGAAATACGGAAAGTTTTAATATTTTTCTTGAATACGTCGCAGGTGATATTTGATTTCCAATACTATTTGACTTAATCGGAATAATAATTAGGCGGAACGATCGCAGGCCTCGTTGGGAAGTATGGACCGTTCAATGAGACGATTATCAAAATTTATATCAAACAAATTCTCGAGGGACTCGAATATTTACATGCGAGAAATATCATTCACAGAGGTAGGGCTCCTCCTCAATCGTTTTAGGTTCGATAACTTGATTGAGCAGATATCAAAGGTGCAAATGTTCTCGTTGATAATACTGGCGTCTGCAAGCTCGCTGATTTTGGTAGTGCGAAGAAGATTAAGGATTTGTTGGAAGGAGATGCTCTGCACTCTCTCAAAGGTAATTTTCATTGCGATAGTTAGCATGTATTTGAGATTAATATCTTCAGGTACTGCGAATTGGATGGCTCCGGAAGTGATCACACAAAGAGGTCTTGGGCGTTTCGCCGATATCTGGAGCATAGGATGCGTGCTCATTGAAATGGCGACGGGAAAGCCTCCGTGGAGTGGAGGCAACCAGATGGCGACGATGTTCCAAATCGCAAAAACCAAAACACCACCTCCTTACCCGCCGAATATATCTAATGATTGCAGAGATTTTCTCGATCATTGTTTTAAGTAAATGCTTAATTCCTCCATTCGTAACCGTGGCTGCTATTAGAATCAATCCTAAGGAGAGAGGCAACGTCATCTTTCTATTGAACCATAAATTTTTAAAAGACGTCGATAATCTCAGCAGTGAAGAGAAGAACCAACTACTTGGACACAGTCACATGTTACAACAGCACCAACCGCGTATAGGATTAGATTTACTCAAAGGAATAGGAGGAACTGGCACTTCTGTGAGGGGCTCGCTGAGAGACCTCACTGGTTCTAATGGAATGACCCCAGAAGAATATAAAAAATCACCGAATTTGGAAAGGGAACGACTCACACGCCAGGCTAGATTAAGCCAGAACAAAAAGCTGTTAGAGCAGAAAGGAGAATTGAATGCGCTCAATCGGTTAGCTCAGCACCCTAACAAAGACGCTACTGAACATAAGAATCCAACTTCCGATCAAAATAATAGCAAGACTACTGAGTCAGTGTCTCAGAAGCCAGATGCAGGTGGAAAGGATGTGGAAAAAGAGAAAAATGAAGGAAAAAGCAAAGCTAACGAAGAAACGTCTTTTGAAAAACAAATGAAGAAGAACAAAAATGATGCTGCAGCAGTTGACAAGAACTCTCCTCAGCAAAACCAAGAACAAGAACACGAGCAAGCAGAGCAAATTGACCTTCTGAAACCTATCCACAAAGATGAGACAGGTCCGACAGCGGAAACAAAAGATATTCTGAGTCAAAACGGCTCTAATCATTTCCATCGGAGCGATATTAAGCACGTGAGTAACACCGATACCATTGGGATAGAAAACGTGGAAGAGCCTGATTCGCCTGAAGTGAGAAATAAAACGAATCTCATCCATCAAAGGAACGATGGGTCAGCCGGCGGAGAGCAAATTCTGCTGAAAAACAGTGGCTATTACTTTTCTGGAACACGAATGGCAACAGATGGAGACTCCTCGCCAAGCAAAAAAGGACCCAATAAACTAGGGTTTCAAAGAGGAGACTACGGAAAAGGGCGAGCTCAAACTTACTTTCAAGACCCCGACTCAAATTTAGGCAGTTTACCCAATCTGCAGTTAAAACATGGACATTCAGCACAAGGTTTCCTGCAACCAAACATACCTGTCAAATCAGAGAAAAACTATAGTGCATTTGTCAAAGAGCATAATAATGAGTTTTTTGATGGTGTCCAGCAGCATCAGTTTGATGATGAGTTTCCAGGCATCTAGGAAACGTATAAGAACAATCG
>ENA-UOUE01000856-UOUE01000856.1-compost-metagenome-genome-assembly--contig:-NODE-856-length-22424-cov-10.874122_pt1 | contig 22424 bp, 19 predicted proteins | sample MGYA00238146_ERZ747223 | MGnify/ENA primary metagenome ERZ747223 (study PRJEB28781, sample SAMN06268865) | compost metagenome | isolation source: single cell | place: USA: California, Emeryville, Joint...
AAAAATAAGAATTTCGTCTTTCTTGTTAAACTTGGATCAATCTATGTTAATTTAGGCAAATCTGTATCACCAAACAGGTTGAGAATATGCACTGATGTTTCCATTAATTCATAAAGCTTGCAGTGATCTCATCATATTTAGCCCGTGCAATTCTCAGGACTTTCAATCCTGAATCAAGGAAACAAAAACTTCATAACATCTTTACAGTTATATGCTTGGTGTTGGTTTGTTTAATATATATATGCTCATCCGTATCCGTTTCGGACAATATTTTCAGCCATATTTCGAAATTCAGTGTGAAATTGCATTTTTTTATCTCAAGTCAGCCAGCACAATCCATTTGTCTTCCTCTGACTTGCTGGCGCTACTTTTGGCAAGATGTTATCCAGCTCCAGCTAGGATTCCATTAGCGTTCCAATATCCGCTGAAATTAAGAGTAAGTTCATTCAATCAGACTATACGTTTTTTTTGAAACCCTTAAACACTTTGATGATTCGACTCAGCGAGCTGTTCGTTGTTTCGAAAAATAATAATTCGTTCAAACCAGGTTTCAGCTATGCGACAGATCCTACCCTTGGTTTTATGTAAATACTTCAATAAGAAACGACAGAATACTCAACATATTACAGGCTTCGTGCTCGCGTATGGTACAATTCGGACCCACAAATCACAAGATCTCACTAAATTAACCACGAATTCAGTAATTTTCTCTACAAACTCCCTTTCACGACGTAAATCATTTATAGGATGGTTCTTACAATTCATTAGAAGCTGATCATCAAGCCAGCCACAAAGGTATCCAATCTATCTCAACTAATCTCTATCAAAACCTTTACTTATCTCAAGCACCCCAGAACAAGCAACAACAAACCCAAAATGACCAAAAACAAACAATTTCTTCCTCTGTACAGGTCAGGCGTCCTGGCTTTTTCATAATTCTAAACCTGTTTCATCATGCCATCAGAGTCAAAACATATATTACAATTTGGCAGACACAATGGTGAGCAACCATCAGAAATTTATGTCATATCTCCGAGATACTAAAGGTAGTAACGCTTGAGTTCTTCTCACCTGCAATACCATTTAAAAGACTATGTGGAGTCTCCTCATTTCAAGGTTTCAGGCAAAAAGAACGTCTGTATTGTCGCGCTTTCATTGATGACAATCATCGCGTTTTTTTTCCTAATAGATTTCGTGGTTCAAAAAGTGCTTGTTTCTTTCTTTTCTTTCCGTAACCCATTGAGTTTAGGCAAAAAAATCGAAAAGAGAACTGGCAATTCTCGGCAGGTACAACAGAGATGGAGCTTCGACACAGGGGGATGCCAATCCAAATTCTGAGACAATAGAAGCTCTCAATCAAATTTATAGCTACAAATTTTAGTAAATTGAGCAATTGCTTATCGATAATTCGCTATATCAACCCTTTATAGCCTGTATGCTTATGTTTTAATCTATTACCCATCAAACCGCAGTTTTTTCAATGGTTTTATCGCCTCATTCGCTTGCTAGACAATTTAGCATATGATTGCACCTCTAGAAGTAAGAGTTGATTAAGAATAACGTACTTGGTAACGTTACTCACAAAAATTAAAGATAGTTGGTAGGGGGTATTACACAAAACTGCTATGAGAAGAAGTCTAAATGCATAGATGTAACAAAATTGATAAAAAAAAAACAAACTAATTGCTTACAAAGCAGAGCAAACCGAGGCTTATCACGCCTCGTCAACAAGATCCATCGTAAAGAGCGATTGGCCGATTTTGGCTGTGGTCCCGTCAGTAATCTCAAAGAATCCTTCTACGTAGAGCCAGGTCCCATTGGTGCTATTCTTCCCGTTATACCCATCAGCCACCACCCATCCTTTCTCCTCGTTATATTCTATCGTTAACTGATATCGCGATAAACTGCTTCCTTCGAATCTAATGTCACAGTCGCTCATCCTACCAATCTTGATCACCTTGTCTTCCTTTGTAAAGGTGTAAACCTCGTCCGTCTTTGGCCCATCTAAAAATTTCAATGAAATCTTCGACCCTTGCATTTTTGATTTTGTCGTTGGACTCTCATTGAGAGTGACGGCCATATGAGAGTCACCGAAGGAGACGATGAAACCCGATCTCAGATTTATTTCTCTATCGATTTTCAAAAACGTCCCTGAGCCTTCCCCGAGATCCTTCAGCAGATATACTCTGGTTGTTGGGTCGTATTTTATCATGCAATGCTGGCTCCCTACGGTTGGATCGTTAAGGAGAATGTCATTATGGAGCTGTTGCTGAGAGTCTATCGGAGAGATTGAATACTTCTGACAACCAATATACGTGATACCATCTCTCTTACCACGACCACCTTCAAGGAGACCTGCTGGGTTTATTTTCATCTGAGTGCCAATGGGAAGAATATTCCCTTCTACTGCTGTTAAGATGAGTAAAGGCGCCTGTTGGGTGTCTTCTTCCTTAAATTTCGAGAGTTTTTCGATTTGAGTGCCATCATTTGTTGTTAGTTCCCCGCGTCGAGCCTGAGAGTCGACAGTGGGATCTTCTGTGCGATTGGCGTCTGAATGGCAGCAAGTAAAGAGGAAGCTTTTTATTTTTAGCATAGGGCTTGCTGCTCCTAAGGAGATATTTATGGGAGAGCTGAAACTTAAATTTTAATTGCCTTATTTGTTTGCTCTTTGGCGTAATTGGTGAAGTGAGCAAAAAAAAAAACGCAACAGCAAATTGGGAGCTTGAATATTCATGCTTATTTGAGGATTTCTAAGCTGAATTCCTTTAGAGAAGCTTGGATGCCTTTTTTATCAAACAAATTTATGATTGAGGATATAGATGTGAATATATAGATGTTTAGATTAACGGGAAAATAGGTTGACTGCACCCACATGTTCGAGTCTTTTTCAATGGAGGAAAGGATGTTGACAAAAACGGGAGGATTAAATGATTCTACTATTATGGATTGTAAGACTCAACTGAACACAGGAGTTGTAAAAAAAACCCACAAGGCTGAAATATATTGTTATACTCTTCTAATAACTGAATTGAAAAGGGTTCAAAGACTGAATGACGTGTTACATTTTGTATGCGCCTTGTGGGAGAATTATGCTAATTTCAACATAAGTGGAAGAAGCTATTGTGAATTGATCCTCACGAACTAGTTTGCCTTATTCTTGTGTGCTGCTACTACTATTTCCCTTCTTCCTGTCATTGGGTTTAAATCTTTGCGGCAGTTTATTATTTACAAACTACATAAATAGCCATAATAAGTGTGTTTTTGTTGGGTGATGAAAAGAAAAGGCCTTTCATATGTTAAATATTCTCTCTCGATTTAGTAGAGACCCTTTTTTCTTTGATATTGAATAAATTCGCAGCTTCTTGCTCAAATTAACTTGGAGTAAAGGAGACAACAATGATTTCAATAAACCTTCCAGAACTAAATGTGATAGGTAGGATTATCAATCGCACTATTCGCACACGTAAGCACTCAATAGGAAAAAATATTCGACAAACCGCATGACCGATTTTTCCAAAGCCAACCTTTTTTGTCCATAGAGAAATCTGGTATCCATTATCAGCTGATTCTTGATTCGCATCCAAAAAGGTTTGTTTAAAATGAATATATTCAGGACGCCGCTTCTCTACTAACCTTTTGCCGAATAAACCCAGGCATTAATTTCGTGATTACGGTTAAATATCATCTGTGACTGCGTGATCAACCAATAGATCTAACAAAGAACCTACCAATGTACACTACCATCGCTAATAGAAGCTACCTACTTGAAGAAAGAAGACCATCTTCGAAGAATGCAAGGAAATTTGCCCTTTCGACCCTTAAATTCTTTTCTGGCGTTTGTCGAAGTTAGAATTTATCCAAATCTGATCAAATCAGAATCTTCCTTTATTCGATACGCTCAAACAAACTGAATATATTAAGAAGTCCCCTCCAAACTTCTTTAATTTCGAATAAATTTTCAGGCCAAACGAAAAACCCCTAAATTTGTGTCGTTAAAAATTTTTCAGCCTTCCTCTGGAAAATCCCTTAAGAGCTCAAACAAGCCCCCAAACCCTATGCATCCCACACTGTGTAATCTAAGGACCAAAACTTTAATTTTCCTTAATTAATCAGCCCATAATCAGACAATTAACCGAATTAAATTCCTAAACTCTCTTAGAAGTCTCACCAAGCTTAGCTGAACATTCCATTAACGCGTTGGGGTAGGAGTTAGCGAGGAAGAAAGTCTAAAAGAACAAGTTTTTACTGGTGCGTTTATTCAAGGCAAATAAATTAATTTTATCAGTTTAATTTCGAATGCTACTTCGTATTTCTTTTTCCAAATGATGCTTCAGAAACCTGAAGTCAACGAGCTCGCATCAAAAATTTTTAAGAGACTCGACGTGTCTGGGAGCGGGAATTTGAGTCGCTCAGATTTCATTTTGAGCCTCAAAGAGGTTAATATCCCTCCTGAGCAGCAATCGGAGTATTTATCCGTATTCTACCGAAATCCGTCCTTAAACACGGTCTCATACGACACTTTTCTCGCTTTTATGATCAATCAGGACCAGAAACTCCGCATGCTGTTCAACCAGCTCGACAAAGACAAGGACGGCCTCCTTTCGCCGAAAGATCTTAAGCAAGGAATGGAAGAAATCTATAATTATGAAGTCGAAGAAGAGGTTATCACCTACCTCATTCAAAAAATGGACCGTGATCACGATGGCAACATCTGTTATGACGAATGGCGCAATTTCCTTCTCCTAATCCCAAGCGCGCGACTAGATTACGTATTTGAGTTTTGGGCTCAAACGTTTTCGGGGTTTGTGGACATAACCGAGCAACATCCTCTCCAAATCGCTCAGGACGTCGCGCAGCGGAACCTCACGAAATCGCAGTCAGATTTGCTGACTTGGTTTAGAAATTTTTTAGCTGGAGCGATCGCTGGTATCGTTTCTAGGACATCCACAGCGCCGCTTGAGCGGCTGAAGATCTTGTATCAAGTAAATTACGTTGGCAGCACGGTGGCTCCGCCTAATATTTTTCGAGGGCTCTACCAAGTTTACTCAAGAGACGGTGCAAAGGGACTGTTTAGAGGGAATTTTACAAACATCCTCAAAGCGACGCCTGATACAGCGATTCGTTTTGCGATTTTTGAGCACCTAAAGACGCTTTTGAAGAACAAAAAATTAGGTAGTAATACGGAAGGCAGAATTGAAACTCTGGACGCGAGGGAGCTGTTCTTTGCGGGCGCGGTTGCTGGTGTGACCTCAAATTTCACTGTGTACCCATTAGATGTTATCAAAATTCGGATATCGGCTGCGCCTACAGGCACTTATAAAGGAATTCTGGACGCGTTTAGGAAAATATCAAGGACGGAGGGAAGGATACGGCCTTTCTATCGAGGGCTTTCAGCGTCTCTGTTCAGCTCGGTCCCGAACGCAGGCTTGAACCTGATGACGTACGAGCTGCTGAAGAAAATCATTTTGAAAAACAGCTTACCTCAGAAAGACCCGCCGGTGTATGTTATGATGGGCATGGGTGGGCTGAGCGCATTGATAAGCAGTACGTTGTTGTACCCGTTCTCTACTGTGTGCAGTAGACTGATCATGCAGGGATTGAAGCCTAGTATTTCCGAGAAAGACAGGAAGGTGACTCAGGTTGTGAAGAATATCGTGCGGTACGAAGGACCAAGAGGCTTCTTCAAAGGGTACCTGCCTGCCATCTCGAAGATCATTCTGGGAAGCGCAATATCCTTTGGGACGTTTGAGACTCTGAAAACTGGGTTTGGAATTGACTCTATAAAGCGGTAGTGGCTGGAGAGAGTCCGTTCGATGAATGTTGATTAGTTTAATATTTATCTAACCGATGAGCGAATTCTCTCTTTGTTTCCTCTTGCATATGCTATTAACCATCAAAATGATGTACATATTATATTTTTCAAAATTTATATATACAGCATGCATCCATGAACAGCAGCAATTGATTGCAAATAAACGACAGGGAAGGAAAAAAAAAACGCATACACACACTATTAGGAAAGGATTCCACTATTCAATGGCTTCAGCTCATCGAAGGTTAGTAAAGCTTATGAATAATAAAGCATAGTAAGTTTGCGAAAATTTCTTAAATTTTCAAAAACAGAGCGTTTAACGAAATTATAGCGATAATGAAATCTCAAAAAACTGATTACGAGTGTCAAAATCATTCCTTATACCTTGAAAAATATAAAAGCCTAGGCAATTAACGTTTAAGACTGAGTATTCTTAATGTACGATGCGCTTTCTTCTAAGTCCATCAGTCTCAGTCTCTTTCGGTTCTGATACAATTCAGACAGTAATTTATTGATGTCTCTATATATCTCCTCTGCTGTTCCCATCGGAGACATTTCAAACTCGCATTCTATTTTATGATGCAAGAGACCCTGCTTCCGCAGCCAAAGTTCCCGCTGCTGACGATTTTCCTTCCTGATTTGGGCCAAATATCGGTTCATATCCAAATAATAATTGTCATTAGCTTCTATTATCATCTCTGCTAGTTTATTTTCAATATCGGAGACCTCATCTGGGTCCAAAGAATCAACCGAATCGTTTTCTGTAAAGCTTGAGAGCCTTGTGGAGCTTGTCTTGGGCTGGTGATGCATATAATGATTAAGTTTGAATCGTTTATTTTCGCCTTTTGTCTCCTCTTCCTCCACCGTGAGCTTCAGTTTCTTGAACTGCATCTTAAGGTCCTCTTCTGCTTGCTCGATGAGATCCCATGCAACCCCAGCCTGAGCATAGTTTCGCTTGACAACTGGTTTCATCGCGTTTTAATGAAATAACTTATTTTCCGATGTATGTTTATTTAATTTGTTTGCTGTTCTAGTAATGAGTAAGACACCCGTTCTTGGAGGTTCCCCACCTCATTCGGATTTGAATGGCATGGTTTAAACTTTGAAATACCGAATAGATGACCTTAGAGTTTCTGTTGGGTCCTTTCTTAATGTCGTTCTTAATGTATGCTTTTAATAGTCTAAATATCGCTGTCGTATTTTCATTTATTGAATTGAAATAGCTGTTACTCTATCATTTCACTAGCTTTTATGCAAGGAAGGCTATTAAAGCTTTATCTCATCCTGTGAATAAACAAGCACCACAGGCTAATCGCTTATATTATTATTAGAATTAGACTCTCAATAACAAATAAATGACGTTATTCCTGTCTATTTCGTTTTGTTTCCTTCAGCATAATCGATTATCATCTTGATATTAGTCACTCCAAGGACCGTCAAACCAGTGCCGAGCGCAATCAGCATTCTCGTCGTGGTTTTAATTCCAAGAATCGTATTTGGCCTTTCAACTTCTTCCCATTGCAGCCGCTTAATCGAATGCTGCAACACCTCTATCACCTTCTTGAGATGATCAGAGTATCTTTTCAGGAACGCGTCATTCCTCAATATATCCCTTAGCTCGGCCAGCTGCTTAAGATATCGATCATTCTTATTCTCCGCGAGCTTCTCCTCGACTTGGCTCATGCTATGCACGTAGAATTGGGTAAAATCATTGAGATTTTTCACAAGGTCAAGCTTTTGTATCAACAGGTTTTGATGCGAATGGAAATAATCGTTGATGTAGATCCCAAGCACCATGCCCGCGATGATCAACGCAATCATAATCAGCAAATACGTCGCTGTCACGACTGCGAAGGCATGATCTTTCAAGATGCTTGGGAAAGGTATATTTCCAAGCGCATCAGCCAGCAGGAAGGCAATGACGACCGCCAGGAAACAGAGAACAAACGATAAATTAACATCGACGATAGTATGTATCTGCGCGTTTGATTGAGCAAGAATCCTGCGGAGGTTGACCCAATTCGTGATGTTCTGTGGGATAAACGTTGAGAAATGCAGTTTACCGATATTCTCCGTTCCACCTTCGATGAGGTTGCTAACCGCCTGCATAATCTTCAGTTTTTTTATGTATAATGTCATACCCATAAAGAGCACATCATAGATGATATAATATCTGCAGAGAACGAAGATATAGCAGAAAAAGGCGATAACGATCGTTATATCTGAGGCGGTGAAGAAATCGGTCCATTTAGAGCCTGGATCATTGATAATTTTAGTGTATATCTCGATAATTTGTGATATGATGGGATATAATATTCTTATAATGACAATCAGTCGAGAAATCAGTTTTTCAACGGAAAATCCGATGCCTTTAAACTCCAAATTGCCTTTCAGATCTCCCAGGATTAGCTTAGCGACCGCGACTCCATCAACGAGGACGCATTCTTTCACATCTTCGAAGAACTCAGGCTGGTAATTACGCTCGGTCGCTGTTAGGGAAGACGGAAGTTTGTCTTTTTCTGTGACGGGAACTGCGAAATAAAACATATTCAGGTCCACGTCAGGGAAATTCAGGTTGAGTTGCTTGCTATCGAACATATGTTCATTATTCGAACGATTCAGCTGGTCGAGTTGATCTGATATAGAGCCCTCACCGACTTTATGGTCAGGTATGGTCATCATTTTCTCTATTTCGCTGTACCGAAAACTGCTGTAATAAGCAGCATAGAGAACTGCAAGCGATATCTCGGTGATGACCAAAAGGTAGAGATTGACCATGAGATTAGAGTATTTATTATTGTTGCTTGGTATCACAGTGATTGCGATTGCATACCAGCGGAAGATCCACAGGGCTGTTCTCAAAATTTCTCCTTTGCCACCCAAGAAACCAAGATTTCGAACCAGAGTGAGCAAATTTTTCTTCCAGCAGATGAAGAAATAGGTCAGAGGGCCAAATGCAATGAAGATCAATGAGAGCAGGAAGAATTTGAAGAAATAGACAGGTTTAAAACTGAAATTTTCGAGGTCGATGTGCTCATAGGCTTTTTCGATCTCTCGTTCGATGAACTGTTGGGTGTTAGATTTTGGGATTAGATTAGAGGTAATAGATTCGTTGTGAGACCTGTTTTCTGAAGGCTCGACTCTCATTTCAGCTAAATTAAGTGTAGCAGCGCGATTGGAATTCGTCAGCTTTGAAAAAACTTTCCCAGATTAACTTTTAGAATTGAAAACAGAATCAAGATGAAAATCAAACGAAAAGATTTTTTAGCGACAGAGTCTTCTAATTAGCGAGTACATACAAATTTCTATTGTTATTTTACTTGTCATGGAAGAGGAGCCATGTACGAGTCAATAAGCCGTGCGATGTTATGGATCTTATATCTTTGAACAGAGATTGCTTAAAAATGAAGGACACTAATGCTTTGTTAAAGTTACATCACACATTAAAATGGTCTCTGATAGCCTCTGACTTCATCGCTCCCGAACTTAATGAGACGAGGGAACCACTACTGAATATCAGAGGGCATCTTTTTTCATTGACAATACTTCAAGAATAGTTAAGGGAGAAAAAGAAATTAACAAGAAAAATAGGCATTTATATCTCATGGGCATTTGTTATAGGAGAGGAACTAGACCCAACAACCTTATCTTCGAATGATACATCGAAAGCTACCTATTTCATAGATTAGACTTTACCCGATAGTGATTGGGAGATACCATGTCCATCATACTCAATGACTAGCGGAGCCAGCCAATCAAGTTTGAGTTGTAGCTGAATATACATATATCTATCAAACTTTAATTTTTCATCATGTAAAACGTATAAAATCTCTTCATATCGAGCACATTCGCAAAATTAGGTTTTGAGAGAGCAACTCTAGTTCCTTTATTGCATTGTTTGTTAAACTCTCTTCTCTAAAACTTCATCACTCTTATGATATTCAAGTGCGGTTTACGGATTTCTCCATGAAGCAATATATCATCATTAAAATCTCCGTTAAGAAACGAAATTTATTGTAAGATATTAATAAACACCTGCGTTAAAACAATCAATTCGAAATTCATTGTAGGCATCATGCAGTTTGCTTCTCTTTCAACCTCCGAAAAAATCAAACTCCTCAACAAAGAATTCGACAGAATTGACGTGAACCACGATCAAGTACTCACTTACCAAGAGCTTTGCAATTCTCTTGACGATATTGTACACTTAGCCAAAGTTATATTTCCCCCTTAAACTTTCCCTGCTTAGGGTCAAGGCAAAATCTTTGATCGTGATGTGGCTCGGCAACTTTACGATGAAATGGATAAGAATCACGACGGAACCATCAGCAGAAAAGAATTCATCGACGTTTTTTTGAAAGCTGAAAAGGTTCTCAAAGAGAAGATCAACCAATGTAGGATTGTTATTGCAGACTGCGAACAGCAACGCAGTGAGGCTGTGAGAAAGCTCGATGAAGCCAGACGCACCGAAAAATATAACCAATACGGCATTAAATTCGGCAGTGTAGTCGCTGTGGCTACAGAGGAAGTATCTGAACTTCGCCAAATCAGACCAGGGCAAGAGGTTTATGTAAGAGCCCTGTGTGGCGAAGATTTCTATGAAGGAGTCTCTGGAGTCTATAAACAAGACAAGGCGGTAATCCATGACAATATCAATATGTAAGCATATGCACATTTCCGATGACTTACTCATATTTTTTGAATGTGATTTAGTGCTATTACCACCGGCAAAGAAATCATTCAAATTGTCGTGAGTGCTGTTACTAATGGTCAACTCACAGAACTCGGAGGAATCAACCTTCCTGTTGACCAACTCTATGATCAAGGCTTGCATGGAGGAACCTATGACCTTCAAACCGCCTCTGGAGTATCTGTAGGAAAAATTAATTTTACGCTGCAATGGATTCACTCTTCGGTGAAATACTTGGAAGGAATCATTCAAAAATGGAACGAACATATCGAAAACACTAAAGCAGATGAAAATGACTACTATCAGGACTTAGAGGCTCTCTACGAGCCTTTCAAAGGGTTGAGAGGACTCTTTGAAATGTCAAAATCTGATCTCGAAGATCCGTTCTTGCGATGGCTGAGATATGGAACTTACGTCACAGTTGGGATGCTCTCGTTCGCGTTTCTTGCTTGCTTTGCGCGAAATGCCTTCCTTGATGTAAGATATTTACTCTAGAGGCTTGGAGTTGGATTAATGTCTCTAAAGTTGCTGATAGGACTCATCTACTTGCTTTGTGAGCAAAGATACTTCCAAGAAACAGAAGGATTCAAAGGACTATTTATCGCTGCGATTGTTTCTCTCGCCTATGACATTCCATGGCTCTCAATTTATTCAAACGTAATTCCTCCCATTTTACCTCATAAATAACACCCTTTAAGGGATGGAGCGGTGACCTTTCCCCTGGAGAAGAGCAGACCGTGAACACCAGAATTTTCAGTCTCGTAATGAGCTATTTCCTTTTCGGAGTCAAGGTAAATTCCTTACCAAACACTATGAAAATGCTGAATTCCCTTTATAGTTGCTTGTGGTTTACGTCTATTGGAGAGTAGACAAAGAATACCAAATTTTCAGGCAAAATAACGTGCTCGCGCCAGCAGTAACCAGGGACCAGAACAGAGCCCAACCATTCACTGCAGGCCAGCCTCGATTGCAACCAGCTACGAGATATTAAACAAGATTCCTTGGGATTCCATAACAAATATGCTATAATGAGAATGCCTCCTTATATATTCATTCCTCTTAATGATAGATCGAATCATTCAGAGTTTTCATTCATATCACAAATTGGATTAACATATTCCTATGACCAGTGATAAAGGCACAGTAAATCATCCCGTAGATTTATTCTATATTAAGCAGCAAGACTCTTGCTTTTAGTGCCTTCGCCTTTGTTAGCATAGATAGCAGTTAGTTCGATTAGCTGTTAGAATTAGATCCCCAGCGCGAAAAGCACCTGAGGTTCTATTTCCTAACAAGGAGCTTTAAAATAATTTAGAAAAGCTCCTCAATGCTTGTCGTTACTAAATCAATGTCAGTAAAAATGAGAATCGATCTTTGGTCCAAGTTAATTCATTTATCAAAGGAAAATACCCGTGGAAAAGCAATTTAAGTTTTTGATTCCTACGAAAAACCCTGTTTATCTACGAAGAAGCGAAGCAGTTGCATTTGAATTTTGACATGGTGCTAAAGATTATGACTTCTGGATAAATAACAATTTAACCATATAGAAGGATGACTAAAACATGATAGAAGATTAGACAAGAACTTAACCAAAAAGCTATGAAGAAGCTAAAATATAACCAAAAGGCATCTCAAAATTTTTTTTTACAGAAACGCGTAAATTGAACAGCGCGCATGTTCCAGCCTGAGCACGCGCGTGTTTTAACATCACTGTTACTACAGTTAATACTTTTATATAACATGTATTGCGTTTTATCCTCTTCAAAACTGATATATTTCATATGGTTAGGAAGTCTGTGTAGGACTCTCCACCAGAGAGAATGACCTCAATTTCTTCAGCAACTATTCATGAAAATGCGCGTATAAGATAAATTCACGATAAAAGCTCATACCTGCTGGGTCTCCTTTTCGACGTACATGTTGGTCTCATTGAAATGCTTGAGACCATACTTGCTCTTGAGGTTGAACCCTTCTTCATATTCTACCGCCTGCAATTTCAAAACCCTTTAGACATTGCATGAAAATGTCTCAAATTACTCTTTTCTCGACTTCATCGGACCTCGTAGCGATAAGCAACCCAACAAACTTCTCAGCACCGACAAAAGCTCTTATCTTGGCGATTTCCTCCTCCAACTTCTCGAAAGAACCTCTGGAGGTCAAGTCGTACACGAAGATAAAAACGGAACACTTCTTGTAGTACACTAAAAATAGCCAAAGTTACACAATCTGAAAGCTGCGCTAGAGTTACGTTCGATCAGGCGTTCGTAGGAGTCATTGAAGAGCTCTTTGATCCAGAACTCATAGGTCGTCCTTGCCACAGGGGTTTCGGTTTTTCTGATCAGCAAGTCTAATCTGTTCCTATATTTCCGGTTATTACTGCTGAAAAAGCGGTTGTTACTTGAGCGGAGCGGAATCAGTATCGTTGGCATCGGGGAACTGGCTGTTAATGAGCGCGTGTTTACCGACGTTTAAGGCACCGATCAGCATGTAATGATATTTCTCCTCTTGAACCATTGAGAATAGATCTGAATCCGTCATTTCTTCTGCAACCGCACCGTCATCGACCAAATCAATCATGTAGGTCGATGGGCTATTGAAGACCGTGTTCACCCGATCGATTAAGTCATCAGAATCTGTTTCTTGCATCTCGCGAGCGAAATCTTCATTATTTCTGACCCTTTCGCGGCTATCTGGACACTCGAAGAAAAAATCGTCATCGAAACCATCTCTTCCACCAGCCTTGCGGCTGTTGGCTCTTGAATCTGAGGGATTCTTTGAAGTTAGGTTATAGTAAAAATTCTCTTCATATTGATTGTCTTTTGCGACCTTTGTGGGATGTTAGGATGTAGAACGAGATCAATATTACCTTGAGATACTCTTCTTGGGTCTCCGCATGGAAAGCGCAGCTTCTTTTTCTTCTCATTCTTGGCAATCAAGTCAAATGGGTCAAGATTTAGTCAATTAATTAGTTAATGAATCTAACTCGGAAATTTATATAATTAGCTTGTTCAAAAGAGTTTCATACTGGCTAATCCTAATAAACCCTATTAAATCACTCCGATTTAAAAATCGCTGTGTTTGCCGAATCAGTGCTTTTATCTAATACGTGATTCGAATTAAAAATGCTATGAGAAGAAAAACCTTTCCAGATTTTGGAAAGCAAAATCTTCAAAATTAGATTTCCTTTCACCGGTTTTCAGGCGAGGAGCTAATTCATTAGGAATATAAAAGTCTTCAGGGGAGGGAAAAGAAGCTTTAGAATAGATTTAATGAGTCTTAAAAAGTGGACGATCCTGTCATGACCATTATTAAGGCTATAAAAAGGATGTTGTAGGTTCCTATTTCATGAATTCCTCACAAAACTGGTGCTATCAACCCAATCAAGGGAAGTCTAAAATATCTGAAACTTATCATGTGTCGCTAAGTTAGAGGGTATTTTTGGTCAAAATCCAGCGCTGAGAGGTTAAAAGGAGTCGCAACGAGCAGATCAGTTTTGTTCAGTGTTTGCTTTGGCGACTGAATCTCAAATCTCAATTAAAATTTTATCTTGTGCAACAACAACACGTTTTTAATTTTTCAGCTGGCCAAATAAAATGTCAGTATAGAAGCGTTTGTTGTTGTACTGGATTCCTTTATGGATAAAAGTTGTTAGTAAACTGAACAATTTTATCAATTCAGAAGCTATAATCGATTGAAACTGAAGAATTTGCCAAATAACGAGTCTTGCGAATACTGCCTAAGAAACTTAGGTCTAAGCTTTCGTTTTTTGCCAGGAAACGATGGGTTTCATAGAAAATTTGCTAAATGAGAACATATCTTTAACCAATCTAGTTATTTCTCAAGAACGCATTATTGGTTTCGATTGATTTTGTATTAGCAAATATTCTTTGCTGATTATGATTAAACCAATGCCCGGGTGTTTGGTACGGCATAACTATTAATTTTGCACTGGCTTGCTGGAATATCCGGAGGAGTTAGAGTGATTATCTCCCTCCCTGAGAATATCTTTAGAGTGATTCAAATGGTCGGACAATACGCGAAATTTCAAGCTCATTAGCATAACAATCTTAAGAGACAACTTCCAAGCTATCAAATAAAACTTTTTTTCAGGAACGCAGTTAGGTAATAGGAATGCGACTCGACACACTGAGCCCCTAACTATAATACAAAAATACAAAAGGAAGTCCAAATAGCAAATTCTCTCAATGCGATTTCACTTGTTTGAACAGCTTTGGCATATCTTTTTTAGGTCCTAAAGCTCTTTTTGATACTTTGAAGTTATGTTTCCTGTTCGATTTTTTGAAAGTCAAGGAAATATAATTTAATTTCAAACGCACAGTCTTTTTGCGTCTTTCACTTCTCCAAAAGCTCTGCACCAAGCACATGAATCCGAAAGGCAACTCTCAGCCAACAACAGGTATTTTCAACGCACCCACGAATCATTGGCTAACCGCATTGGAATCTGAAAATTCATTAGGCAAAGCGATTTCAATTAATAAACCTTCAAATCTGAAGTTGAATCTAGCCGCTCTCAAGCTCGAAATATTATCGCAAAACCCTTCCCACCGTCAGGGAGTCATGTCAGCAAGTAATCGATAAATCATTGCAAAAATTTGATTATTTCATCCTTATTAGAAAATTCAGTCTCCTCGCCGCTCGTTAACTCAACTACAAGCTTTAACCAGACAAAGCCAAGTCCCAAAGGAAACCCACCACAGCCATTAACCCATAAGGGACCAAAAACTCAATCACCAGAAGTTTCAATACAAATTAGGCAGCCTTTAGGCAAGAGAAACAGCCATGACAAAATTGTCTATATGGAGAATCCAAAGGAAAAGCAGCGGAAATACCAAGCTCTCTCCAAAGACAATGACCTGAAACGGAGCGACTCAAAGCCTCATTCAAAGCAAAGTCCTCAAAGGGGATCTCAAAAGCAAGCTATGGTTACAAATATGAAAAGTCCGATTCACAGGAGGGAAGCTTCGCCCTCTTTAAAACCCAAACTCGAAGTAGTTTCCATTAAGCCACAGCCAGTTCAAGCCTTACAATCAATGAGTCTGCCCACACGAAAGAAGAGCAAATCAAACGAGCAAACTATTGCGAATAAGAACAGCTCTATGGGCGATTTATACCCAGAGTTACAAAATATTCTAGAGAGCATGGGAAACAAAAGATCCGAGTCAAATAGCAGCTTCCCTCGAGGCAAGAGCATCAATTCTTCGAATATTAACAATGATTTGAGCGGGTTGCCAGCAGGCGACTGGGATATGTTTACTCCTTCAAATAACGCTCAATATAAGGAAATGGCAAAGGTCTTAGCTGAAAAGAACCAAGAACTCGATTTGTTGCAGAGAGAAAAAATACAGTTGAAAACAGCGCTCGAGTCACTGACAGAAGAACTCGAAGAATTGAGAAAAGTCAAAACTGGTCTTATTGAGACCAATTCAAATACAAAGGAGAACCTGGAAAATTCTCTCCAAACCTTTCAGATTGACCGGCCTGAGACGGCAAACGAATCTAAAGTGCGAGCTTCTCCTAAGAAAAAACTCACTCAAGATAGTTTCAGAGTTCAAACTCCAGAGCTCCATGGCGCAGCTTCAAAAAGTCAAGGAAAGCCTCAAGGCTATTCGAAGTTAGAGCAAAGGACTGAGAGTGTTCCTAACGCCTTGAGTTTGGAGGTTCGAGGCCCATTATCTCGAAAAAACACTGCGCAAGAGGCTCAGAAAAAGATGGCATCTCCTTACTACAGCAACCCCTTCACAACGAACCCGAAAAGATTCAGTTCACCAAACACTGACTCAAAAAAGTTTGAATTATCAAAGTATTTGAAAAATTCATTCAAAGTCCCACAAGAGAGCGCGAAGCCTCAAACTACAAATAGTCTCAATTTCAAGAAAGGCGAGCTAGTGGCCAGTTTCAAAGCGAAGAAAGATTCAAAAACGAAAAAGGAAGAACAGTCGACGGCTCAGAGCATGGATCTAACGAAACGGAAATTTTCTCTCGGCCATAACGCTGTTCCCATGGAGCGAAACAATATCTCGCCAGACCCGAATGAGCGTCAATACCCTTTATCCTTCAGAGGCGAAAAGATTCCAAAAGTTAGCATTGAAAACTCGGTACAGAAGTCGACTGAGAAATCTGGGTTAGATATTGGACTTGCTCTCAAAGCTCTCAAGGAAAGAATAAAGGTCACACTAGAAAGACAGAATGCGCATCAGAATTCGCTCAGGCAGACAAATGCTCTTATTCTTGAGAAAATAGAGGCTCTTTCACAATGATCCAAGGAGAAATTGTAACTAAGCACTAATGATAATTGTACGAAAATATAAAATTTCAATCTTTTACTGTTCAACTGAAGCGAAAAGCCATTTGTAACCGTGTTTATGAGTTAAGCTATTCATGTAAATACAAATATAATTTTTCTTATCTCTCTCGCTCTTTCAAGCGAACCGCTCTCCTATGTGGGAAATAGTTGAAATGAGGCAATTTTCAAAATTGTATTGGATAGAAATTTGTGCTTAAGTAAGGAAACTGACGATATGCAGCGTGTGAACAAGAGCGACAACAACAAGTAAATTCTTAAAAGTTTAGGGAAAGTAAGTGCTTACTGCACTAATAATCGGCGAAAATGAATATAAACAACCTGCGATGATATCAAAACTTTCAAGATAAATTAGTTCAAAAACCGGTAATTGCTGTAGTTGGATTCTCCGACGTAATTCAGTTTGTTCTCGATTTCTTTGAAGATGTCATTCTTGTTGTTCGGATCCGTGTAAACAATGACCCGTCTAAGCGGCGTTCTGTCATCGAACTTGGCCATAGAACTGAAGTTCACATCATGCTTTTGAGTCAATCGAATGACTTTTTCAGTGTGGAAATCCATCTTGTCTCTCATTTTTTGGATCTTATCAATAAGGCCTTGTCGATTCACCTTCGGCAGAATCAAAGTCTAAGATGAATATGACCAATGATTAATTAAGTAATAGGGGTCAGGTTACTGGAGAGCCGTATTCAGGAGACTGAACCGTAGTGACTTTGTAACTTTTCTCGTCGGATTGCATAGGATTAGCGCCTCCATTCTAAGTATATACCAAGCAATTTTATAAGGAGAATAATGCTGTTAATTTACCCAGAGAGGCACCTGCTGGTTTGTTGTCATCGTGTTAGTCTCGACGTTAAGTGGTTGATTCTGCGTTGGAGGAGCCGGCTTAGTTTTCCCAAGAGTAGCTATGAGATCAGCAATGAACTGAGAGTTACATTGGCTAATTTACCTAAAATTCCATGGAATTTATAAATATGAGCATAAGCTTTCTCGTAGTCGATGGGATTCGCTTTCAGAAGCGTTTTGAACGACTCCCATTCTTGCATATAGATGCTGAACGAGGGGTCTTGACTCAATGTCTTTTGCATAAAGTCCGAGAAAAGCTGCAATACAGCATGTTCGTTTGAGTTAGAGCTGGTGTCAGCGGTCTGACGAGAGCCTTGACTATTGTTTAACATGTTGATTATTGTGAGTTGTGTTTTAATTAACAATGTGTTTTAAAAGTTCGAAATAAATACAACCCGTTTATTTAGTTATTTATTTCCGATCTCTTTTGTGTTCTTCAAACTCACAAACCCCAAAACCCTTAATTAACAATTAATCATTCGATTTCTATGGCACTATGTCTCTTAACTTTGCTGATGCCTCGTTCTCAGAGCGCTTTAAGCGAGAAAATGTGACTTCTCATCATAGATTTAGGTTTGAAAAAATTATCGATGGGTGTTTTGAGTCTCTCGGGGTACTTAAACATAAAATCGATGAAATTTTTCGGTGTGGAAAGACATTTATGAATCAATAAATCAATATGATATTGCGCTATGCATACGATCAATTCTTTGTGTTGATTGGCACTCTGTGTTCGACTTCCTCCCGGATCGCTTTCAAGTTTTCTTTGGTTTTAACGTCATGAAGCATGTAGTCAGCGATCAAGAACAGAATCACCGATACAAGCGAAACGACGATAACAAATATACTTTCTACCGTTATCTTCAAGTTCATTTTCAGGAAATCATTATGGAAATCTGCAAGCGCTTTGTTAATGTTGTTATTCTGGAAGCATTTCCATTCAACCATCAGATCTATCGCTGTGGCAGCCTTTGACAGTTCAAAGTAACTCAAAGCCGCGAAAGCGCCCGCGGTGATATAGTGTCCTAGCAAGAACCCAAGCATAATGAGGTTGACTGTCCATGTTTTCTTGTTCATGACCTCCAAGTCGTCTCGATGTTTGATATACATAATGATGTTATAGATGAGCACGCAGATCATCGCGGTAACGAGGATCGCGCCGATCTTACTGTATCTCCTGTAATATCGATTCAATATATTAATTTCGTCATCTCCGGTCTGCAAGCGCCAATTGAAGTCTTTGGAGCACATATTGCAGCCTAAATGTCTGATTTCAACTTTCTCGTACTTCGCAATCAACGCCACTTTGTCGTAGATACCCGGTATAGCTTCATATGGAAAATGGTCGAGGAGCTGCAAGCCGTTCTCTCTGTACCAGTCATTCTCAAGCTGAGAGTCTATCATACGAGAATCCTCGTCGATTCCGTACATCCCACAACCTGTGACGTCGATATCTAGCAATGGGTATCCTCTGCTACTGATTCTAGATGGGTTTTTGCTAGGATCGAGGCATGGTTTCGTAGTAAGACTCGAGCCTAGATCCGCCAAGATACCAACGCTTTTGGCCTCGTTTTGATAGCGGAGGTAATGTCCCTTACGTAATTCAAGGTACGTCCAATCACTTTCCGGGTTCTCTGGGATTTTATCCACTTTCTCGATTTTGGAGATCGGGCATTTCTGGCCCTTAGGCACGCAATAGAATCCTGGGTTCGCCCAGCACATGTGGTATTTGTCGCCACCGTCCTGGTTGCAATTTTCGAAATCTTGTCGCTTGTAATCTTTCAAGCGTCTAATGCAAATCGTGCTGCCTTTCCAGATGGTAAAGTTCCTCGCCTCAGTCGGCTTAAAGTTATACCAAACATCGCTCGTCTCAAAGTCACAGTAGCCTTTCCACATTTTTCCTGTCCTCTTCTCAAGACAACCAGGGCCAGTGCCTGGCCAACCGCCAATATGGGCCAATTCGTAGTCGCCAGTACAATTTGAGCCTCCAGGGAGGGCTTTAATGTCGGTGATGGGATCCATGGCACAGGAGGTGGTAAAGGTGTTATCCAATACTCCTCTGATGCCCTCGAATTCAGCCATCATGGGACTGCTGACCAGCGTGATCTGGTAGATGGTTAATCCAGAAACCAGGATGTAGAAGATCACTGGGATAATGATCAGGCACCGATAAGAACATTGCTTAACTGACGAAGGTTTCATTCCTCGTGTGAACTCAGGAAGAGGGTTCTCAAATGCCCTCGAAGCTTTAAGCGGACGGTCTCGACTGCTCGTCTGACCGTGCTCGATTTCAAATGTGGAGATGTCTGGACTAGAATCCTGCCTTGGTTCCATATTTTTTTTCTAATATTGAATTAAATTTTCAAATTTGCTTTTCATAGCATTTTATATTCTGGTGCTAAAACTGCCTGCGTTTTTTTTTTGATACCATCAAAAACGCTGTCAAGTCTAAATTCGGTTGAATATGTGAAGGGCACTGAATATCTCCTCTCAGATCTCAAAAAAAATTCATTACTTTAGAGATTAAGGGAATTAAGCAATAGGAATATTATGAATACATATATAGAAAATCAATGTCAATCTATCAAAAGCAGAGTCACTCACTCAACCCAACTGAAAGCACACTAAAAATACAAGTTTTTAAAAATACAGAGCTGCAGACTCCTAATCTTCTCCAACATTGCTCAGAGCTTTAATTTTTTCAGCGAAAAATTTGTTGCTATCTCCCTGTGGCAACACCTCAGGGATGATTTTCGCCAGGTTCTGTCTGTACTCTCCAATGAGTCTCATTAGACCCGTTTCGACGTTTTTGCTTGATATTGCACGCAAAATGTCCTCCTCTTCGAGGCCAAACTCTTCCCAGACTTTATCAAATAAATAGGTCTCAAACAAGGCAGCGATGTTCCAACTCGGACGCTCTAGATTAAAAAACGACTCAAAGTTTTTCGGATCAGCCGTCAGACATTTTAAGTAATCAAACACTTTTTCTAGTGTCTTTTCAGTGATTTCGCTCGGTTCACCGTTCTCCATGCGATGCTTCGTGCGCATCTCAATTAACCCTTGCACTATTTCAAAGCGACTTTGAGCATGCTGAAGGTGATAGCCAATCGATTGGTCTATTTCTTCAGTTGCCGCGCCTACAATCGCGAAAACTTCATTCGCTGTCGCACCGACCCGCAAAGAGATTTCTTTTTCCAGATTTTCAATAGCCAGGTTGTAATTGCCGATATCGCTGAGCGACTTCCTCCTGACGGAGCGATATTGCTTGACCAAGTCGTAATAACAGTTTTTTGAGAGCTCAGAGACCATAAAAAGGATTCCTTTGAGCGATTCGAGGGTAATTACGCCAGAATTATTGACGTAGACCTTAGGGGCCTTAGCATCTTGATGATCGATGGAGTTTTGGTCTTGGGTTAGTATTTTCTCACCAATATCTTTGATTTTTTTGAGGTAGCTTTCAGCGAAGTAAATTGCCGAAGAGTCAGTCATCTTTGTATACGGCGAGATTAAGCGGGTTGGAATCCAATGGGTTTCTTAGCGAAAGCTGGGGAGAAGCAGCTCGGAGAAATTTTGGTCTTAAGCTTTCAGAATTGAATGAGCTAGCTTATAAAGTTTATATTTACAGAGCGCTTTTGAATATTAAGCGAAATTCATAATTTTGCCAGTAATTGTGTACATGTTCAAATCTGGCTGGAAAAAGGCTAATTTCGATTTTTGATTCTAAAAATTCCTGAAAAAATTTTGCGATGAAAATAAATATTGGTGGTTTTAAGGCAGATAGAGGGTATTAAGACAAACCATATTCGAGATTTTGCATGCGTTTAGGAAGCTGTTTTCTCAACAGGTGTTAAACCTCTCTATGAGAAAAGGAAAATAATAGTCATTTCGAGAGGAAATGAGCTACTTTATTGGTTTTTTTGGTGAAACAGATGCAATTATCAACTGATAGCGATTTCAGGAGGAAAAGAGCCAAATTCGTGTCTTTTTGCGTTTTTTGAAAAATTTGAAAGCGTGCTATTGAGAGATTTGCTCTTGGATCCAGGGTAGGCTGTAAAAAGAAAAGAAAGTGGCATCTATTCATTACTTTTGGTTGTTCTAATTATCATCTGTTACAGAAAATTGCTTCTAACAAAAATTCTTGCCATTAGACTTGCCACTATAGGTGGTATTCCATATTCGAGATACTTGTAATCGGTGCCCTAGCTCCGCGAGATGTTGTCAATGCATTGAAATATTTCCTGGTGCTAATTAACGCCTCGAATATTGTTTGAAGATATGTTGCTTGAATGGCACTCACCACGAAGTGATGTGATTTAAATGTTCTCCTCATAGACGCTCATAACGTAGTGAAACTAATATATTTTGTTTTGATCTGGTTTGGCTATCGATTGGTTGCTGGAATTGTTAGCATAGTTTCTATCACTCAAAAACACAATAAGTTGGGAGTGTGGCAAATATTTGAATATATCAATGTTTTAGAAACTTAGGCAGCGAACCTGCGTAGCAAACGATTAATTGCTTGAAATATGCGATTTAAAATTATTTCCCACTAATTTCAAGTTAAGAATATCAAACTATTCATATCACTGAATAATAATTTGGTCTTCCTTCAGCCCGATGAAAGACCGCACCATTCTGGATTGCAGAATCAGAAGGTCTTTATTAAAAATGTTGAATCTTGATAGAAAATTCTGCTTTATCTGGATCGTAATAATTCAGCACAGTATACTTTGATTCTGCCCATCTTCTCAACT
>ENA-UOUE01000857-UOUE01000857.1-compost-metagenome-genome-assembly--contig:-NODE-857-length-22348-cov-6.528445_pt1 | contig 22348 bp, 15 predicted proteins | sample MGYA00238146_ERZ747223 | MGnify/ENA primary metagenome ERZ747223 (study PRJEB28781, sample SAMN06268865) | compost metagenome | isolation source: single cell | place: USA: California, Emeryville, Joint...
TGTGGCAGATTTTTAGCGACTGCATCTGACGATGGTACAGTGAAACTGATGGAGTTTCCAACATCGAAGATATTATACGAGAAAAAAGGAGCAACTGGACAGTTGGCCAGTTTTGTTGGTAATATTTTAATTCTTCCTTCTATGACTAATCGGATAAGCGCCCTGGGCAATCTGTTTCGTGGACTCTCCAATCTAGCAGCTACTATGCTACTAGAGAAATTTATGTAAAAACAAATCGCAAACGGAATGTCTCTGGAGCACCTCAAGCTTAATGGGAACATTCAAGCTTTTTGGTAGCGATGGTGATGGATAGCGAATTTAAAGAGACCCTTAATTTTACATTAAATTTTTTGAGAGAAGTTATGTAATATAATTGACTTAAGCTGGCCTGGTTCTCGATATTGCTGCTACATACACTATTTAATCACCTCTTCCTTTAACGGTTGTGTGAATGGAGCGATATTGTAATTATATATGCGACATTGTAAATATATATATAAGAAATGGATGATTGTGAGCCATAATTATTTCAGAGAGTCCAAAGACGGAATCTGAACCCACACAAAGATAAAAGCTGAAATGCTATTAGTCTGTACGTGCATAAGAATGCCAGCATCGCTATGCATGCTGGAATATCTGCGTTATTTATTGCTTATTGCCTGCTGTTTTTTTCCCAGTTTTTGCAAAATTAAAATGCGTTAAATTTCACTACTGGCTATTTTTTTGAAAAACGATTAACCGTTTGCCAACGAGAGCCGAAATTATCCTATACAATTTTATTTCGCTCATTATCGAGAGCATTCACGCGCCATGTCTCAAGAACCTTTGTTTCAAAACGACAACGAAGCAAATAACGAGCAGGATCGCTTACTTCCACACAATGCGGAAGATAATGTCAACCACCAAAAATTAAATCACTCTCAATACTCTGCAAAGTCCAGCGAAAAGAAGGAGTCTCCAACTCCACTCGGAACGGCCACCTTCATCAAGTCCCTCATCGGCACCGGTGTTCTCGCTCTTCCCTACGTAATTAACGCTGTCGGGATCGTTCCTGCTTGGATTCTTCTCATCGGCATTGGATTTTTAAATCTTTATGTGATGCAACTCGTCAATGAAGTCGCAAATGACCTGGGCATCGTCAAGGTAGATTTTGGAAGGCTTGCGCTCGTGCTAACCGGAAAGAAGTGGTTTAGATATTTCTCTGAAGCAAATTTGCTCGTTGTACAGCTCGGATCCGTCATTGCAGCCGTGGTCTTTATTTCGAAATACCTCGAGGTGATCTCATGCGCTCTTGGCTGGTCGTGGCTTTGCAGTCACTATCTCATACAGTATGCAGTGATATTGGGTTTTATATTGCCTGCATCAGGGATAACTGACCTTCACTATTTGGCAATCCCGAATGTGATAGCTTTGGGCTTTCAATTGGCGTTTTTCATTGTATTCTGCGTCACTTCAATCCAACTAATGGCAACTCAAGGTGTCTCACATGGAGGATTCAAAGAGTCGCTGCATCGTTTTGATCTTTCAGAGCTTCCTGTTGCATTCGCGACAATACTCTACGCTTATGAAGGCGTTGGACTTATGCTGGAGGTCCGAACTTCCGTGGGAGGAGGCAATAAATTCGATATGGTGCTGTTTCTAGCATTCACAGCCTCTATGATTCTCTATTCTTTTTTCGGAAGTGTAGGAGCTCTTGCCTATGGAGATAACGCCCAGTCGGTTATCTTTTTGAGTATGGATAGTACAAATCAGCTCATTCTTCTGGTCCAATTTGGATATCTCCTTGCAATCATCATCGGAGCCCCGAGTATTCTCTACTCAGCTAGCAGACTCATTGAAAACTACAAGATTTTCAACAAATGGATCGTGGATAAAAAAACCGGAAAGAAATCTAAAATTAAAAGGCAACTTGTGAGACTCCCGATAGTTCTGGTGATTTGTGCAATTGCTGCTGTCATTCCTAGTTTTGGGTCATTTTTAAGTTTATTGGGAGGTTGTAACTTCGTGATTCTCTGTTTTGTTTTGCCTGTAGTGTTCTACTATTTCCGCTTCAGAGGAGATCCGACGAGAAAGCAAAAGTTCATTGTGAATTGGATCATTATGGGAGTTGGTATCGTGCTGGGAGCAATAGCCGTTGTACAGAGTATAGCCGATATGGTGGAGGGAGATAATAGTGTAGCCGACTAATTTAGTGAGAATGAAGGCAGACCCATCTAACTTGAAGTGGGAGAGGGCATCCCCATAGAACTTGGCCTGAATTTAGTGTATCAGTAACTTTTTTGGATTCATTGTTTAATATTTCATGGTTTCATTGCTGAAAATTATCATGGTTTCATGGAAAATCCGTTTTCATGCTCATCGCAGCTTAGAAACCTTGTATTGGTTGAAGCATGATAAGAATCTCAACTAAAAAAAAAGCACACAAAACCGTACGGTATCTGAGCTGAAATGTGAGAGAACTGCTTTGTTAATTTGCTTTAAAAACGATTTCCTAGTTAACCGTTTTCAGATAAAAAGAGGTAGGTAGATATTGTAATTAACTTAGTTATCATCATCATCTATTTTTCAAGAGTAATGGCGACCGATATTCGATTTGAAAGCAATGACAACGCAAACGATGATCAGCAACAGCCGTTGCTCGGATTCTCTAACCCAGGAGTAGAAAATGATGCCGAAGAACGACTTTCATCGGTCTCTTCATTGTCAGCAAGGTCCAGCGTCAAGAAAGAATCCTCAACGACGTACGGAACGGTTACTTTCCTCAAATGTCTCATCGGGACGGGCATACTCGCGCTTCCTTACGTGATAAATGCCGTGGGAGTTCTACCCGCTTGGATTCTTCTTCTCACCATTGGATATTTGAATCTCTATGTGATGCAACTTATTCATAAAGTTGCAACGCAGCTGGGACTAGTTAAGGTTGATGTTGGACAACTTGCTTTAAAAGTTACGAATTCGCAAGGGTTTAGATATTTTTCCGAAATCAATCTACTAATTGTCCAAATCGGAACGGTCACAGCCGCGGTAATCTTCATCCTAGAGTACCTAGAAGAGATCTCGTGCTATCTCGGCTGGTCCGCTATTTGTGGTCACAAAGCGGTCCAATTTGGCCTCATATTGGTTTTTCTTTTACCAGCCGCGACTATAACTGACCTCCATTACCTAGCCGTCCCAAACATGGTTGCTTTGTGCTTCCAATGCACGCTATTCGTGGTTTTCATCTTCACTTCAATCCAAATCATGTCCACTGAAGGCATCTCTAATGGAGGATTCAGAGCTTCCATAAATCGATTTAATGTTTCCTCGCTTCCTGTCGCATTTGCAACGATGCTCTATGCGTACGAAGGAGTTGGAGTGCTGCTCGAGGTCCGAACTTCCGTCGCAGAGAGCAAAAAATTCGATACAGTACTCTATTCCGCATTTATTGTTTCTACGATCGCATACACTTTCTTCGGGAGTGTGGGAGCCCTAGCCTACGGAGATGCATCCCAGTCGATTATCTTTTTGAGCATGGATAATACGAATAAATTCCTCCTTATCGTGGAATTTGGATATATCATGGCTCTTATCCTTGGGATGCCTAGCAATCTGTTCCCGGTTTCGAGACTCATTGAAAACTACTCCTTTTTCAAGAAGTTTATTATGGATAAAGCAACCGGTCAGAAATCTAAAATCAAAAGACAAATGGTTAGGCTTCCAATGGCGCTGTTCATTTGTGCGATTGCTGCTGTGGTTCCTAGCTTTGGATCGTTTTTAAGTTTATTGGGAGGTTGTAACTTCGTGATTCTGTGCTTTGTGTTCCCTGTGATAATCTACTATTATCATTTCAGAGAAGATCCTAATCGAAGAGGAGAGTTCATTGTGAATTGGATAATCATGGCAGTCGGAATAATATTGGGTATAATTGCTGTTGTACAGAGCGTTATCTCAATGGTGCAGGCTGAGGAAACTACGAGTACTAGTACGTGATTCAAGCTTGATTTGTTTAGGCGCAATCTATTCTTAAGGTTGAATACATCCTTGATTGTCGTTAAAATAAATCTTATGGTGTTTATTAACACTGCATTTGATTTCTATATAATTACATGATTTCAAAAACCAAAGACATATCAGTCAGCAGCCATGGTTCAAATTGGTTATGAATACAATATGAAAACATCATCAACATCAATAATCCCATAGAATTTTGTGAAAATAGCTTAGAAACTGGTAAATGTGGAAATACAATCAGGTTGATTTGAGAAACAGTCAACCTCAACTGTATAAACATGATAGAATATGCTCTCTCTTTTTTTTTTTATTTTTTTACTTTATATGCTTTACTGATACTAAACAGTGCTTCAAATAACTTGTTTCTAAATACAATTAAAAAGAAAATTGAAAATCAATGGAACTATTTTTAAATTCTTTGTTGGGAATCATTTTCCATCAATATCCTTCTTATCATTATGGAAAGCAAGGAAAGTTGCTTCTACTTATATTTAGGTTTCTCCAGAACTAAAGTTAAGTTTTATTTGAACTGCTCCAAGATCCGCAGTCACTATGAACCCCATTTTCATCAATTCATAATTTCGAGCAATAACAGCTTCAAAATAAGCAGAGGTAAGCAGGGAACAATAACACTTAAAGAAAATATCGAAGCATCTCTATATCCATTCTCTGGCTAATTCTACTCCCATAAATAGGTTCCGAATTATTATCTACAAAAAAAGATTCACTCCATGAAGGAGTGAATTCGAGCCTACCTCAAAAAGAAGTCACCTCAGACGCTTCATCAATGTGTGCTCTGTTAATACTTATTGTTTTGCATTAACTCACAACACTGAATCATTGATGTTCCATCCATAAATTTTCGATTGGAAACCAGCTACATCAGTCCGAAAAGCCCCGCCTTACCTCATCTACGCTGGGACTTTAAGAAATAATAGCTACTTTACATTCAAAAGGAAATAATTTAAAGAGGGCTATCTCCTCATACTTCAAAAACGCATTCTTGTTAAGTAGAACCAATGTTTTTTCATGATGAAGAACTCACTTATTTATTCCCACAGCTCATCATCGTCAGTAGTTGATAGAAATTTCATTTCTAATGCTCTTTCTTCAAGGTAATTGAAAGTAAATGATACTGTTTAGAAAAAAATTTTGATGGCTTGCTTGATAATCTTGTATATAATGAGCATACGTGACCCAGCTTACGCACCGAAGTTGAATAAGTTTTTTAGAGCAAGAGAAAGGATATCCAAAAAAACTCCATATGCGAAAATAACTGATTAACTCATTAAAATAACGGTTATTGAGTTTTAAACGATCAGAGTTTCTATGCAAACAGACAATTGTAGAATTTATCTTTTAATCATCAAAGAGCAATGACAGAAGCTCCGCTTGCGGGTACAACTAATCAAACGAACGAAGAATACGACAGATTGTTGCCGAAAAACACCGAAAATGAACACCCAACCCTCGAAGAAGAGGAAGGTGATGACCAGACCTCACTTGTATACGGCGGCAAATCCTACTCTTTTCCCTCCAGCCAAAAACAGCAATCCACTGCAGGAGTTGGCCTGCTGACGCTGGTCAAATACTTCATTTCTACTGGAATTCTTGCGCTTCCTTACGTTACCAACCGCATTGGGCTCGTTCCAGCTTGCATCCTTATCTTGTTTATCGGATACTTGAATCTGTACACATTAAAGCTGCTAGATCAAGTAGCAACCCAGGTAGCCCCCACAAAAACAGATTTGGGAAGGCTTTGCGAAATCGTAACCAGAAAATTATGGATCCGATACTTCGCTGAAATAAATTTACATATCATGTGTGTTGGTGCTGTTATCACTGAGATTGTGTTCATCTCAGAGTATCTCAGCACAATGACATGTTCTCTTGGTTGGTCATTGTTCTGCGATCGAAGATTGATGCAATTCGCGCTGATTCTTGTGCTCGTGATCCCTGTCATGACGATCACCGACCTTCATTACCTCGCGTTTCCCAATGCAATCGGATTGTTCTTCCAAGTCACGTTTTGCGTGGTGTTTGTGGTTGCTTCGATTTCAATTGTCGATATTAGTGGGGTTGCCGGTGGAGGTATAGGAGCTGCTTTGACGAAATTCGATTACACAGCGCTTCCAGTCGCTTTTGCGACTTGCCTCTACACTTTTGAAGGCGTGGGACTGTTGATGGATATTCGAGCCTCTGTTGGAGCTGTCACTGAGAAAACGAACAAAGTGCTCAATTGGTCGTTCCTATTGGCTGCGCTCATGTACGTTATTTTTGGTGCATGTGCAGTCCTCGCTTTCGGAGACAACACCCAGGAAATTATTTTCTTGAATCTCAACCAGCACAACAAATTCTACGTTATTGTCGAATTTGGATATATCGTCGCAATTATCATGGGAATTCCGACTGTGCTCTTCACAGTCACGAGAATAATCGAGAACTATAAAGTATTCAGGAAACTTATCGCCACTAAAGACGGAAGAAAATCGAAAGTGAAGAGACAAATTGTAAGAATTCCATTGGTGGTTTTGATCTGCGCAATAGCAAGCGTGATTCCTAGTTTCAATTCGTTCATCAGTTTCTTAGCTGGTATCAACTTCACACTTATCAGTTTCGTGATTCCGGTCATCCTGTACTATCTGACATTCAGAGATGCACCGAAAGGAAGAAAGTTTACGTTCACCGTGAACTGGGCTATTATGATTATTGGGATAATCCTCGGTGTTATTGCAACGGTACAGAGTCTGTATGAGATGATAAGCGGCACTACCTCTACGACAACAACAACTGCATAGTTCTTACCTTGATCTCACCCGAACTATAGAACGAATTTCACTTTATTTGTTACAATCGTTTCATGTATTTTAGTAAATTTGAGGTCGTAGTTTGTTAGTTCGCGAGGAGCACAGTCTCCTTGATAGCAACAAATGGCCAGCACTTTTTTAGAATTACAACTGGACAGCAATCGCCCGTTGCTAGATGAAAACCAAATTCATTTCTTAATAAAATATTGAAATCCTAACAGCTCTGCCTTAACTTGTTTGATACAATAAAGGTCTAACAATATGATTGACATTAAGGTTCTGAAATTGAATATAAAGCTTATCGACACAGTCAATTAGAAGACGTAGATATTATAAGCTACTTCGTGCTTCCACTACCCAAGCTCGGATTAACCCGAAACGTAAAAGAGTTATTTGCTATAGAATTTTCAGTCACCTGGATTTCCAAATGAGAATTATGCAAAGAATTTTCGGTCGTTCTGTGTATGATCCTCTGGGCCTGAGAAATAGAGCTTCCGTCTGATCTCCTCGGATGTATTTGGCTATCCTGCGAGAAGCTGCCCTGACCCTGAAGGTTCGGTGGCGCCGCCTGAGTTTTTATTTTTTCTCTCTAAATATTTACAATGGAGAATTTAATACACAAATTTTCAAGAAAATCAATGCATTACTTCCAGCGAAGGCATTTTCCTTCTCCATCCTAAGGCAAATAGCAGCATCGAGATGCTATCATCAGCAAGCCATCGCAAGCACCATCTGATTTGTCGCTTGACCTTCTTAGTAGGGATGATTAATTTGAATATGAGCACATTGAACAGAATTCCAAACAGAGGTAGTAAAAGAAAATCTTGCAGAAAAGCCTTGAGGTAATTCACGCCCCAATAGGGAATCTGACTATCGTAGTAGTCTACTGAGGTCTTGATCAGCATGCTGAAGCCGACCAACGCGAGTACGATTGAAACAATCGAACTGAAGTACATAAACAGCTTTTGAATATCTTTGAATATCTTGTTTTCGCCTCTGTTTTCATAAGATTATTGTAGTCAGATACTCAATGAGAAAATCAATTACAGTTTCACTTTATCAGCCTTGCCTCTCAGGTTTCTTAGCATCCTCTCAAGGACTATGACTAGCGGAGCTACCACAAAGAGCACGCACATGAATACCCCAATATTAAAAGTGAGGAGCTCAGTGACAAAATCGAATTGCATCTAACAAAGTAAAAAGTCATGACAAGGGAAATAAAAGGAATCATACCGCGTGGGTTGGCACGAAGACAGCCGAGAAAGTTAAAACACCGAGCTGTCTGACGTAAAAGAGGAGGACTCTGAATTCTTTTCTGATACAAGGATCATCGAATGTGAACGGATTGGTCAACGGGTGCGAAACGAGGACAAAAACGAAAAATTTGGAGAACGTTCCGATTTCTTTGTTTTGCTTTTTCGCTTTTCTTACCTTCTCCACAAGGCAGAATGTCTTATTTACGGTCCTTACGATCGCCAATGACGCCATGAAAAAAAGTGTATAACCCAGAGTAACCCAGAAGGACCAGCGGTTAGATACCGGCTCTCTTGGGATGTGCAAATTGCTCGGCGAATCGCCTGCTCGTGATTTATTATAAATCGCTATCAATTGGTTCTCTGGGCTGAATACTGTTGCATTAGGACACAAACACATCGTGTTCCCGCCTCCATCAGTGGTCTGATTGCAGTTTGCGTCGCATGTCACGTCAGGGAATGTTTGGCTTGGATACGTAACCTGAACAGGCGCCTCAACAGTAACGTTTTGTGTACTATTGGAATCTGACACTTGCAACGTGAAGCTCAGCGATTGAGAGTCATTGCAGGTTGCAGGGTCCTTTTTCAGATAGATATAGTTGACAACTACGTATTGAGGAAGGGCCGCAGCATTTGTGACTTGCCCAAACTGCGCTTGAGGAAATGTCGTCCCAGGAGCGATCTGAAGGTTGCTTAGTTGGCTGCTGAGGACTACTTTTGAGTGAGAAATCCAGGTATCCGTTGATAAAATCGTTTCGTCAGCATTCGTCGCCTTAAGCAAAGAATTCGATAGAGACGCGATAAGCCCGAAGCTGCTACTGATTGCTGTGAGCGAGAAGTTCGTCGCAAGCCCACAGTCTTTTTCGATGGTAGCGTTGAGCACGTTGGAAATGACTTCACCAGCAGTTTGGACAATAGAAGCGAGTTTATCTTGCGGAGTGATGGAGTTGAGTTTACCTGCCACGACGTCGAGCGTGTCCAATGCCACTGCGTAGGTAGAATTTGTATTGAGATGCGCGTGCTCGGTTAGCATCTCGAGCAGTTTCAGAGCTGCTAAAAACGTGTCTTGGTCTGTAGTTTGAGATAACAGCGATTCAGCAAAGGTGATTAAGGATTGACGGCTCGATAACTGAGACTGATAAGTCTCGTTGTCCATGCTGCAATCAGCGAGATAATACCCCTCTGAACAACGGCATCTCGATAATTGGCAAGTGGCGTCAAGCGCACAGGATTGCATACCGGTACAACGGTAAGGGATCTGGCCGGTGTAGCAGATTTCCGAATTGTAATCAAGGTTGAACTTGCAATCGAGCAAATCATCGTTGTTTTGCAGCTCGTCGATGAGCATATTGATATTCCCAATTCCCACGCTTGAGCTCAGAGAGGTAGCAAATGCGGCGAAGTCTTGAAATTCGGCAATGCTTGTTTTATGGCTTGTCGTAAGGTTGACGTCAAATGAAACGTTTGTCACACAGCCCGTGGCGTCTAGAATCGACCCGTATATCCTAATAGGACTATAGTTCGGGAGGTAGAAGGGTGGGCTTGAGGTACTGCTGCTAAAGTTGCTTACTAATACTCGGTCATTGAGCGATTGGAAATTCGATTTGTTGCTGCAGTAAGAGAAAGCATAGGACAAAGTTCCACCATCAATGTGAGTATAAGAATCCATGGTGACGAGATAAGTTGTCTGGAAAGGTATTCCTCCTGAGGTTGGAGTTATCGTCATGTTTCCTCCAGTCGCTTGTGGGCTGAGAGGAAAGGTGACTGTTGTGGATGTAGTACCTGACTCAGCAGTGATAGTGTAGCTGTTATACACAAGATCCTCATTATTGAAAGGCCGAGTCCTCACGTAGGATTGATTTATGAGATCGAAGTTAAATGAACTCATCCATCTGACAGCGATCGAGGCGTCTGAAGAAGTTACCCAGAAATCGTAGGACTTGGAATTGCAAATCGCAGTCAAGGATGGGTTATAGTGAATGGAAATACTGTTTGCTTGGTTCGTAAACTTAATCTGAACTGAGTAAAAGCTTGTTAGACCGTTGGCTTCGACTCGGATTGTAAAATGGTATGTGGTTTTTAGAGAATATGAGTTTGCAGGTATGGTTAGTGTCAGTGATGTCGTTGGAGTGTTAAAATTGACTCCGCTAGGTACATAGCAGCTGCTGACGTCCGAAGCGGTTCCCGCAGTGCAAAACCATGTGTAAAGTAGAGTCGCTGTAGGATCTCCCGTGTGTTTTGAGAGCGACGCATCGAGAGTGAGTGGCTGAGAGACTGGCACGCTTCGATCGCCGCCGTCGATGAATGCTATAAGTTGCTGAGCTCGATCGCAGCTGGCGATCCGCGGGATTGGAACTGCGTCAGGGTCGGTGCAATTTACGCTGCATGCCGTACCGTCGTTGATATAGCCTGGAAGACATACGGAGCACGCAGAATTCGTTGAATCATAAAGAAGGCAGCTATCCGAGCTCATTGGTCCGCAATAGCCAAACAAATCACCCTAGTTTTCGAAGCCAAATAGTGAATTGGAGGTGATGAGTAGTTACCGTTATGTTGGGATTGCATGCAATACAAATTGGCTGGGCCTGTTCTTTTACTGCTACTGATGGCGATGGGCAATACTGATAGCAACTTCCATTGTAGACGGCCAATGGCGAATTACATCTTAGGCATGACGCGTTCGAATCACTCATTCCTACCGCCTTAGAGCAATTCGCGACTATAAAAGGTTATTTTGTCAGCGAAAAAAATTCCACAAACTATTACGTAAATCCGCGTTGTAATTGAAATAACCCGAGTATAGAGTCCAACCTCTGATTGATCCTGTGAAGAAATCCGTAGGTCCAGTAGGAGAAGCGCAAAAGGTGATTGATCCAACGGATAAGCTCAGGGTAGTGTCAGTTGACCACCCAAGATCATAATAATTCGTTGAATTGATTTCTAATATCGTTCGTGCCCTGGGCAAACCCAAATTCATTGGTGTACCTACCGCAATTTCGTTCCAAGCTCCTATATTATTGAATCTAGCAACCAGAAAAAACAATAAACATACCGAGGCTAATACTATTTGGCGGACTCTGAACGCTTATTGATGTCGAACCAAACCTCGTTATAGTCAAACTACTTGATATCGCGTCGAAGGTTATAGTGAATGTATCAGTCCCTCCAGACTAAGCAAAAATGGTTACAATTGCACAAGATATTCTATTTACTGATCGTCCAGAAAGGATGGTCCCTGAGGTTGTTGGCTTGATCCAAAAATGCATCATGAATCCTGGGAGCCAAGTGAACCCGTTGGTTGGAATTGACATAAGACTGGTTCCTGAACAGGCAAGGTCTCCATACTGTAGCGAAAAGGTTACAATTTCAGAAAATTTCGTTTTTACCGGCTGTCGCACCATGTCCGTAGCATCTGTGCCTGAAGTTTCACCTAATTACAAACAGTATCTCACGCTTCTGACCTTTAATATCATAACATACCGTTTGTTCCCAATACATAGCCAGTAAGACTCTTCTTATCAATAACATATACCTCTTGCGTTGATGTTTCCTCGAGAAAAGTTCCAAAATTAATGCTCAAAATCCTCTCTAAATCTCTTCAAAACTCGCACAACTAATTCGTAAATACCTGGGTCTCCAAATGCCAGAAACTCCCTTATCACCTGATCATCGCTGGTTGAGAATGCTGGGAAAAACATCACATGTCCCACAGTACAATTGCAGTATTCATTGGATGCATCACCGCCCACATATAGATAAGCTGTCTTAGGCACAGTAACACTGTTCGATACGCTCCATGAAGCTGTGTAGGAGTTATTTGTAACTGTAGATCCAGTCCAGCTATAAGAAAAAGTCGAAAAAGTGATAGTGCCAGTCGGACTGTAAGAACACACGAAAAAGGTCCAAGTTCCAAGATTATAATAAGTATAATCAGCCTAGCAATCTATTAGCAATGGCCAAGCTTAAAAGTATATATACAAAGGTCGAAGGAATTTCGCCTGTTGTGGGATTTGCTGGAGATTGCGCTGTATTAAAGTAAAAACTAAACGCGTTTGTGATGCTAGCATCATGTGCGATTAAAGGAAGTCTCGCGGTGGGCCCCACGTCGCTTCTAGTTGGAAAGAGAATGGGAAATTAAGCTATGGCATTTGAATTGAGTTTTTACGCTCCAGAAGTGGTGACTCGCAAAAGCGTGTGAAGTCCACCAGTGAGTTCGATGTGTCTTTTGGCCCAGATACAGACTGTGAAGTTGGAGGTTCCGCTGAAGCTGTAATCGTAGTTGAATAAGTAGAAGCTGTCGTGATTTTTGACATCCATGTAGGATTTTTCGGTACTACCGTCAATGAGTTTATACACTTTAAGAGCGCCTAATATAAGGTGAGTAGATTGAGCGAGAAGAAGCGGTTTAACCTGCAAAGACGCTTAGAGTAGCCAAGTAAACTGCGAATGTGCTCACTCTCATATAATGGGAGTTTAGAATTAAAGAGTATAAAATTTAACTTAAGACTCCTGAAGTAAAGTATAAAGATTAGGTGATTTCGAGTGTTCTGATGTCGAGTTTGTTCCTGAATCGTTAAGAACAGAGTGATGAGTTTTGAATCATGAGATAAAGAAGATGGATTGTTTTTCTCCATAAGCTTAGCTGCTCATTCCAACTTCTCATTCAGCGAGCAAGCAATAGCAACGAAGTCCTTGTTATGATATCGTGATAAAACTAATTTTTCTCAAAGTACGAAAATAGAAGCAATCTCATTTTATTTGGAACTACCGTCTCTTGGGAGAGTTTAAATCTGAGTTTAGATCTCTGAAAGTGGCTTAGATCTTTGGAAGTGGCTTATAACTCGTTTCTCTAACATTCTAATCAGTACCCAAAGATTCGTTGTATCTTTGGTAGCAGTATTCTGAGCTCCTTAGAGAGTGAATTCTTACAAAAGCCCTCGAGAGAAATAAAGAGCATGTACAAAACCGAACAATTAAGTTATGAGATAATCCACAATACTAATGAAGGGAGATTTCTAGAGAACATAAGGGAGTTTCAGAATTGAACTTCTCTCCATTCAAAATGAAGCTCTTATTCTATCTAATTTCTATCTCTCTTTTTTTTTCTCTCTCCCAATAATTATGAACTATTTTCAAACCACTGTTGCAACTACATAAGCGACCGCTTGTATTTTCTATTTTATAATAATGAGCATTCCATCCCTCTATTACTTATTCAAAATTGGAAATTTCCGGATATCTATTGAAGTCATATAAATATCAATCTGAAAAGATCAAATGATCAAAGGCTAAAGATATTTGGTTTGAATAATAAAATAAGCTCCTCCAAACTTTCTGCTTCTTAAGCAGTAGTCGTCGTAGTGGCGATTGTCTTGGGATTAGTCATCTCAGCAATGCCTTGAATTGTTGCTATAGCTCCGATAATAACTCCAAACACCTTCGAAACCCAGTTCGCAATCACCTTGCCCCTTTTGCTTGGATCGTTTCTAAACTGCATATAGTACAACACTACTGAAATCACGAAAATTAAAACCGTGAAGCTCGTACCCGACACAACACTTAGGAACGAATTGCAACTAAGAATCACAATTCCGATCGTACAGGTAATAATAAACAATGGCAGTCTAATAAATCGTCTTTTTAGTTTTGACTATTTCCCACTTTTTTATCTATCGAAATATTTGATAGTTTTCAATGATCCTAGCTGAAGAATACCATCGGCATACTGAGGATAACTGCAATCAGATATCAGAATTCGACAATCAAAAAGTGAATGTTATTTTATTTGAGGCTGAAATTCAAAGAGGAACTTCTGTAAATAAGCTCTTACTAACAAAACACAGAAAAGTAAACAATAGAGAGATTTTCTAATGTAGAAATTTTTCTCATTGAGAATCTTAGCCTGCATATGTAGAGGTCGTGGTGGTACCACCGGCCGTTGTCGACGTTGTAGGATTCACCATTTCCATCACGCTCTGGACTGTTGCGATAGCTCCCAGAACAATACCGATCCCCAATACAAACCAGTTCATGAGGCGCTTGAATCGCCTGTCTGGGTCGTTTTTGAATTGAATATAATAAAGGATGACTGGAATCACACACGTCATGATTGTAAAGTTTATGCCTGATAAAAAGCTCAAAAATGAGTTGAAGCTTGGGATAATCATGGCAGTCCCGCAGATGAGAGTGGCCAAAGGAAGCCGAATGAGTTGTCTTTTCCATTTCGATTTAGTACCTTTTTTGTTTTCATCTTGAATGAAGCTTCTAAAGATTTGATAGTTCTCAATGATTCTCGTGATTGAGAACAGTCCAGTGGGAATTCCGAGGATAATCGCGACGAGATATCCGAATTCGATAATGATGAAAAATGTATTGCGTTGGTTGAGATTCAGAAAAATAATCGATTCTGTCGCGTCTCCGTAAGCAAGAACAGACACGGTGCCAAAAATAATGTAAATGACCGCCGACAGAACGAATCCCCAATTGAGCATCTTCATCAGCTCCGAACTTTCTTTAACGGAAGATCGAATTTCAAAAAACACTCCGACTCCTTCATAAGAGAACAGGATCGTCGTGAAGGCGCATGGGAGCGCAGAATAATCGAATTTCGTCAGGGCGGCTTCTAACCCTCCACTTGCAACTCCATTTGTCTCGATAAGAGAAATAGAGGCGACTATGAAGGTAATCACAAACATTATTTGAAAGATTAGCGCAATTGTGTTGGGGTACGCCAAATAATGTATATCAGTGATGGTCATCACAGGCAACACAAGGACAAGAATCAACACAAATTGCAGCCACGTTCGATCGCAGAAAACCCAGCCGAGAACGCAAGAAGACTGGCTAATGTATTTCGATATAAAAACTATGTCAGAGATACATGCTCCGACGCACATGATATGCAAATTGAATTCTGCAAAGTGCCGGAACTTTAAATTTCTTGATACTCTTTCACAAAGTCTTCCGACGTCCACTTTTTGCAAATTCACCGAACTAGCAACAGAATCAAGGAGTCTCAACGAGTATAGGTTCAAATATCCAACGGTGATGATAAGGATCCAAGCAGGGACGATACCGACTCTAGCAGCAACATACGGAAGCGCGAGGATACCGAGAGCGATAACATACTTGACTAACGTCATTGCTCCAATGGAAGCCGAGGATTCCATTTTTTGGCTCGATTTCATTGAATAAAGCGATGATTGTAAGTGCGGATCGTCCGGATCACCTTCGTCATCTATAGGAGTTTCCTCGAGAATATCGGCTAGGAGACGAGTGTCTTCTGCGAGTTGATCTGGAGTTTCTTTCGCTTGTTCTTCAGACAACATATTGTTTGCTATTTCAAACGATTATAGTCATAAAGTTCTAAGTCGGAGTATGAGTAACTAGCCGAAAAGCGTTGTTTTCCAAGCGGTTTTGCATTAGCTTGGATTCGTTTTCAAAAAAATAACGCAGAGATAAAAACTGGTTGTTTAATAATTGAAGAACTTTGATTTGCAGTTTATTTGCGAATTAAGAGGAGGAAATCAAAAATAACAATCAATAATCGCTAATGTGCTGAAAAATGAATGTCTTATTGCACCAAATGCAAGTTTTCTTTGAGTTCCTAGGAAGGCATCGTTAGATAGCTTTCAAATGATTAATTTTTGTTGAATACATGTCCAAACAACAATTTGAATCTTCAATTCCGAAGCAATCGACGGTTTTGAAATAACTATCTTTCGAACAAGAAGTGCGAATGTGAATATATCGCAGGTAATAGTGAACCCAATTCAATTATCCTCCGATATGGAGATAAATCAGGGTAGATATCTAAAATGGTGATATATAAATGTTCAAAATCAAGTCTTTTTATGAGTAGAGAAGCTATTACTTAACAACACAAAATAAGAGTGAATTAACCGAAGAAATTTGGATTCTGTGAACTAAATAACTATCAAATGTGACAAATGCTATCTTCTAAGTTTAATGTGAGATATTGCGCTTAAGCTTTTTTGTGAAAACTCCGAAGGTGACGTTCGTAGATCTTTTATTTAATCGAAATGGATTAATCTTGAGCTCTACAGCCATTTTATTCAGCTTTATTTATCAAGTCAGAAAAAAGGATTTTGTAAATTTACGCGAAACTCATAATAAATTAACCTTAGAAGAAAACAGCGTCAATCGAGTTTCCGAAAGCTTCATACAAAATTCATGAAGAAACGTTCAAGTTAGTTCATCTAGGCGGCTGCTGCTGTTGTTGCTGTCGTCGTGGTGCTTGAACCGTTTACCATTTCCATTATACTCTGTACTGTTGCGATAACCCCCGCAACGATCGCAATAGCCAATAGGACCCAATTTATAAAGCGCTTAAACCGCTTTGTTGGGTCGTCTTGGAAATGTATGTAGTAGAGTATCACCGGAATCGCGAAGGCAGTGATCGTAAAAGTGATACCGGAAATAATGTTCAAGAACGAACTGAAACTTGGAATCACCATTGCTATACTAACAATGATGAGAAGCAATGGGATTCGAATGAGCTGTCTTTTCAGTTTTGATTTTTTATTTGTATTTTCAACTTGAATAAAACTCCTGAAAATCTTGTAGTTCTCAATGATACGCGTGATCGCGAATAATTGCGTTGGAATCCCAAGGATAATTGAGATAAGGTATCCAAGTTCGAAAACAAGATAAAACTCATTGTGTTGATCGAGATTCAAGAAAATAATCGAATTCGTCGCGTCTCCGTAGGCAAGGACCGCCGTCGAGGTGACAACCATGTAGCCGAGCGCTGCAAACGCGAATCCCCAATTAAGCACCTTATTGAGCTTATCGCCAACGGATCCTCGAACCTCCATGAAAACTCCAACGCCTTCATAAGCGAAAAGTATCGTCGTAAACGCGACTGGAAGTCCAGAAAATTCGAACTTCGTCAAAGCAGCCTCTAGTCCGCCACTGGCTACTCCATTCGACTGAATCAGATTGATCGAAGTGACCAACAATATTATAATGAATCCAAGTTGGACCATCAACGCAATCATATTAGGAATCGCCAAATAATGGAGATCCGTGATCGTCATCACGGGCATAATAAGAGCGAATATCAGCACGAGTTGCATCAGCTTTCGATCACAGAAAATCGTCCAATCGAGAATACATGAAACCTCACCGAGATACTCTGCGATAAAGACGACCTCGATGATAACTCCGCCCATACACATGATGTGTAAATTTATTTCTGCGAAATATTGAAACCCCGTTTTTCTTGATACTAGGTAACACATCCTTCCTAAGTCGACTTTCTTCAAGTTTAAGTCTGTGGCAACTGCGTCAAGAAGTTTCAATGCGTAAAGGTTCAAGTATCCGACAAAAAGGATGAGGATCAAAGCAGGAAAGAGACCGACTCTCGCGGAGACGTAAGGAATCGCGAGGATACCGAGCGCGATGACATATTTCAGCAGAGTCGTGACTCCAGCTGAGGCTGGAGATTCCTTCTTTTCGCTTGATTTCATTGAGTAAATGGAAGATTTAACTGGAAATTCAGAACCCGCTTCATTATCTTGATCTTCAGGAGGAGAGAGAAGGGGTTGATTTTCGTTGTCCGCTTGACTAGGTGTTTTATGCAGTGCGTCTTCAGCCATGATATGTAAAAATCTCGGATTATTTCACAAAATTGACTTAATAAAGTCATTAAGGCTACTGAAATATGGTACCGTTATTTTTCAAAGCTGTTTTGGATTAATTAACTCGTTATAATTTAGCGCATTTTCCTATAATCCGTCTTATCATCAAATGCTGGCTAATTTCAAGATAAATTTATCTCAAGTCTCTGAATTAAGAAATTACTTACTTTAGGATGTGTGCATTTGAGAAATCGTTCGTGAGAGTAGAGTACATTGGAATATGAGCCATCTTGAAAGGTAGGAGTGAGTCTAAATTATTTAAAACTTCTCCGTTTAAAAAATTTAAGTGAGTCAGAGAGTAAACCTCTATTCAGAGGCCATAGAATAACTAAGAAAAATTTGTTGGCTTGGCCACTCTATACCTAACTGTTAGTTCCAAGAGAAATCAAAAGGAAACACTAAGGCTGGTGTGAATCTTTTTGATGAAAGAACTCTGTTGATTATTAATTGTTTTGTTGTCCTAAGGTTACCTCATATGCCATGAAACTTGAAATAATCGGAAATTCCATTGTAATTAACTTGTACAGCTTCATTCTGATTTTTAAGAAATACTAACTAGTAATTGACCCTGACTTTTATTTTATTACTTTGAGTAAATTCAATATGTATTCAAGGAAGAGCAAGTTTTGTACTCAAAAATTTAAAATACAGTGATATGGTTCTCTAGAAACTTGCGCCAAGCTCTATGATGATCAGCTGACCAACGATGCAGCAATTTTCGCTGACTCTCAATCACTCTCTTCGAAAAAAACTGATTATTCAATTTAATATGAAAAAATGTTGCAGGCTACTAACTAATGGTACTAGAGACAAAAGCAGATAGTACTTTGGAATGTTTGGAATGGTAAAACCACTTAGTTTAAAGAGATGTAATTTTAATGCTGCTCTCGTGGTTATTTATTTGATTAAACTCTGATTTGGAAATGTGAAGTTTATAAATTTTTTATGTGAGTTAAGTTATGGCTTTAAAAAATTTACGTGCGGTAGACTGGCGCTCAAATCCTTTTATTTCCATACTCTGCAAAATTAACAAAAATAAATTGTTAGAGCATGTTTAGTGAGTTTTTTAAATCATTATTTTGCTCCGAAACCCGCAAAGGTTCGCCAGAGGAGCACCGAGACCCAATATCCGAAGAACCTTCGAGTGAGGTAAGCTCAAATCTGAAAGCTTCGTTCTAATTTGTAAAGGGAAAATTTTTAGTCCTTGATCTTGATGAGACTCTGATTTATGCAGACAGTACTCGATTTGATTCAACGGCACGCAGAATAAGTGTAAATAACTTTTTCTTCTTCTCCTCCTCATTAAATAGCCTCTTAAAAAGTTTTTCGAATCAGGGCAGAAGGTGTTCTGTTATGCTGTACAACGACCATATCTTTTTGAATTTTTAGAGGAAATGTCCAAGCTCTACTCAATTGTGCTTTTCACATCCAGTTCAAAAGAAGTAAGTCCATTATGAATCAATAACTTTATCTATTTATCTATCTATCTTAAAATGGTTATTTTAGTATGCTGAAGCCATGTTGAAGGCATTTGGAATTGATAAATACATCAAGAAGTTGTTTCATAGAGAAGATTGCTCAGATACCTGGCTAGGAGTCACAAAGGATTTAACTATTCTTAAAGTTCCTCTGAAAGATGTCATATTGGTCGATGTAACTTACTTATTTTATGAATTTGTATCACTCATTTGACTTTTTATCTGGCTCTTGCAGGATAATTTATCAAACTCTCATTACCAACCTGAGAATATTCTTCTGATTCAGCCTTTTGACGGTCGAAAGAATGATAAGGTCCTTCTTCATTTGATTCCGTTCTTAAAAGATCAGTATTCACTGTCCGACCTGAGGAATGTGGATCAACGATACTTTTCTTATTTGAGAATGTTGAGAGCAAAGGAGTTGCAGGAGACTCAACAAAAAGAGGAAAGTGTGAAAAAAGAAATTAGCAACGAAGGGATTGCAAGTGAAGGAAAAGACTCCCCTCTTAATAGCGCATTAACAAAGGAGACTGATACGGTTGGCGAGAAAAATTCAGATGATACGCCGGACTCATTTATTGTCAGGAAATTGAAAAGTCTTAACATTAGTGTCAAACCTTGAGGATAGACTGTTGCTGATATTAATGAAGAAATGTTGCTCAACGGGCAGTTTCTATATTCGAAACCTTTCATTTTGTAAAATTAATCAGCATAACTATTTCTAACTGGATTGTGATGACATTATGGGGTTTTCTCATATCCAAACCTTATCCAACTCTTTCATTTTTTAATATCTCACGGATTTTTTTGGAAAAAGATCTGATGTTAGTTCTCATTCTAAATTCGTTTTTCTCAATGATAAATCAAGCTTCAATGTCTTCAAGTTCAGGTTAGGACCGCCAGTAACTGCAATAAATCACCCTAAGTTAATTATTCACTCAAATCTTGTTTCTTTGTGTTTGACAGCAATACCATCCAAGAGTCTGAAACTATTCATCGACTTATACTCAAATTAATTCCAGAAGAGAAAGTTAATTAAGCTGAGAATTATTAGAAGAATCTCATTTGAAATTTAATTTAGTTAATTGATTCACAGAGTGAAGCCAAAGCTTCGTTGATAGAACAATTTGAAACTCCTGCTGATTTTGCCCTTGAGTTCGAAAAAAACGCATTATTTTCTAAGCTAGGTATGACTGATTCTAAATTCAACTCGTTTTGGGAAATTTAATGCCAAAGTCATCGTAAAGTTAACCTAGACTAATTATTCATTCAAGAATTTAGCTAGCTGAGAACTGTAAGCATTTAACGAAGATACTCAAGACAAAGAAGACTGGAACCCAGATTAATATCCGAAATACAACATAATTTAGATTTAGCTCCATAATAGGGGCTTTTCTTCGACTTCAAGGTCAGGAGTCATCACAACATCCAGTACCATAGCCTTGTTTACGGCTTTGCTTTTTTTTGTTCTCAAATTCGCGAGGATTTGGAAGAGAAACATGCTCGATACTCGAAAAATTAACAATATGAGTTCTATAAAGTTGCGACTTGAGTATGATCTGCACACCAGCAATGCTACAATTTCCAATGACTTTCAACTTCCCCGAAATAAAAATCAGCTTATTCAATCCATTTGAAGAAATGAAGCGGTTCAATTTGAAATAACAGAGTATTACGTTTTTTAGAATGAATAAGCAAATGATAGAAACATGCAATGCACGAATCACCGTCTTCTATCCTCCTCAAATAGGGAAATTTTTTTAGGTCGGGTACTTAAGCTTCAAAATCAAATGCTAATTTGGAAATGAAGTATTTTGATAATGTTTTTATTTAGCGTGGGATAAGCCTTAAAAATTTACATGTGATAAAGTGAACTTTCACTGTCGTTTTAATTTCAGATTCAGAAATCTAACAAAATAAAATATTAAAGTATGTTGAGTGAGTTTTTCAAATCAATATTGTGCTCCGAAAACCGTAAAAGTACGCTAGAAGAGGGATATCAGTGCCCAAAATCTGAAGAACTTTCAAGGTATGGCCTTTCGCTTAGTGAGGTAATGATGAATATGAAATCTTCTCTCTGATGTTTTTGTAAAGGGGAAATTTTTGGTCCTTGATCTCGATGAGACCTTGATTCATACTAGAATGACCCGATTTGATTCAATGGCACAAAGAATAGATGTTAATCACTTTTTAAATCGTCATTCAATAAGCTTTTCAAAAGGTTTTAGAATCAGGGCGCAAAGTCTGCTGTTATGCTGTACAACGACCATATCTTTTTGAATTTTTAGAGGAAATGTCCAAGCTATACTCAATTGTGCTTTTCACATCCGGTTCAAAAGAAGTAAGTCCATCAATTTCAACTTATTTATTTATATTCACTGTTAAATTAGTATGCTGAAGCCATGTTGAAGGCATTTGGAATTGATAAATACATTAAGAAGCTGTTCCATAGAGGTGATTGCTCAGAAACCTGGCTAGGAATCGCAAAGGATTTAACTATTCTTAAAGTTCCTCTAAAAGATGTCATTTTGATTGATGTAACTCACTTATTCTATGAATTTGTATCACTCATTTAACTTTTTATCTGGCGCTGGCAGGATAATTTATCAAACTCTCATTACCAACCTGAGAATATTCTTCTGGTACAGCCTTTTGAGGGTGGAGACAATGATAAGGTTCTTCTTGATCTGATACCGTTCTTGAAAGAACAGCACCCATTGTACGACCTGAGAGATGTGGATAAACGATATTTTGCTTATTTGAGAAAGCTAAGAGCAAAAGGATATCAGGAGGCAGCACGTAAACAAGAAAGTATGGAAAAAAAAGAAATGATGGGAAAAGCAATTAATGAGAAAGGTTTGCAATGGGAAGACTCTCCTTCGGATAGCGCATTAGCAAAAGAGACCGATTTCTAAGTTTGAAATCTCTAATTTCATAAAAGTAACCAGTATAACTTGTTAAACCTGCATTGTGTTTAAATTAAGGAATTTTCTAATTCGCAAATCTTCGTTGAATCTACAAGTTCTCTCTAATACGACCTAAATTATTTTATTTTAATCAGCGAAATTGAGCTGCTGCATTGTGAGATTTAATGTAGTGAGCTGAAAAAGTGATCAATATTGTTGGATTTTCTAGCAGATTATTCCTTATACTGGATT
>ENA-UOUE01000860-UOUE01000860.1-compost-metagenome-genome-assembly--contig:-NODE-860-length-22319-cov-11.649222_pt1 | contig 22319 bp, 6 predicted proteins | sample MGYA00238146_ERZ747223 | MGnify/ENA primary metagenome ERZ747223 (study PRJEB28781, sample SAMN06268865) | compost metagenome | isolation source: single cell | place: USA: California, Emeryville, Joint...
ATTTATTAAATTTCGTTAATTCTATATCGATGAGGATTTAAGCCAATAAATGTGGGTTTCAAAAAGCAAGAAACTTTGTCCTCAATTACCATAGCGTCAAAAAGACGGCAGCATTGTTTCTTTTCAGAGAATCGTAGTCTTTGTCCAGTATTCTAGAAATTGAGTTATAGAACTGCTCTTATTGCTCAAAATTGCTTTATATTTTATATTGTGCCTTTTTTATCATCTTCTTTTCTCAATTGTAAAAGTTAAATGGCGGAGATAGACTTTATTAAGATATTACTAATAGCAAGATAAAGCATACAACTTGGTATTTAGTTAATACCCTAATCTTAATGGCATCATATTATCTCTTAATTTTTGATACTAAGCAAAAGCCCGAAAATTGGTTTGTATTTTTAAGTTTCGTCTTTGAGCCTGGTTCTCGACCCCATTGCAGAAGAGAACTGACTCCATCATGAATCAATTATTCTGAGCTAACTCCCGCACAAATTGGCTATACTGCAATCAGAACTTTCGTTTTGTTCAGAAGCATGTTTAATGAAAGAAACTCATCGAATTTAACCATATACAGCCAGCTCATTTATTTATCTATACTTGAACTACAATGAAACTCTTATCAATGCTGAAAGCAAATACATCAATTACTCTAATTGGCAGGAATTCTTCAGTGAACCGCAAATTTAATTCCTGTAAATTTGTAGAAAGTATTGGTATTTATTAGACAGGCCTCAATTCTTTAAATTCCAAAAACACGGATGAAACCGCACAGCAAAACTTCTCTCTTCTCTTCAATGCAATGATATATTGAAAGCCATTGCCCTTTGGCAACGACTATCAAATCCAATTTCGAAATAAAATCGACTTAGAAGTGCAAATATAACTTCGAATATTTGATATTCGCCCTTCAGCATATCTACAACAGCCCAGTTTGGCAATATCCCCGCGATTTCATATAAATTTGAAGTTGAAACTAAGTTTTGAGTGCATTTTAGTCAGAATGAATAAACTTCTCTTGCCTTAAATCAAACATTTTACATCAATTAATTCCTTTCCAGGAATTCTGTGTTTGAGTCTTGTGATATTTGAGTGAAATTCCAAATATATTTAGAGTCTACGTAATATAAAATCAATAAAACACATTAAACTCGACATGCTGAGTTCCAGCCAATATTCTGGCTTCCCACTATCCTCATTTCCGAGCACTGACCTTGAGCCAACTCCCCGAGTAAATGTAACTCTTCTCAGAGCAACCAGAGCCTTAAAAGGATTAGAAAACATTAGCGTTAGACCTTGATGACACTCTCGTTCACTGCAAAAAGCAGAAATTTGATACCGCTTCGGCGCAGGCCACAGTATTGTTTTTCTTCTGCTTCTAAGCTTGATCTCGACATTAGTTTACGAACGCTGGCAACGAAATCGAAATTTTTATCTGCAAAAGACCCGGACTTGATGAATTTATTCGATCAGTGTCAGAACATTATACATTAGTCCTCTATACGACTGCTCTTAAGCAAGTAATTCCATATTTTCACCGATATTGATTTGATTTTCATTGGCAGTATGCAGACGCTGTCCTAACAACGCTGAAACTTGAAAAATTTTTCTCAAGAGTCTATCATCGAGACTATTGTATTGAAAATGAAAACAAAAAACTCGTTAAAGACGTATCTATAATCGGAAATTCCTTGTCAAACATCCTTTTGATTGATGTATGAGCATTATTATTCAGTTTATTTTCCTGACTCATTTTCTTAGGACTCTGATGCAAATGCAGTCGGACAACGAGAAAATGTTCTGATTATAAAACCATTTAAAGGAGATCTCGAAGACACAGAATTGCATCATATGACAGAATTTCTGAAGAACCTTTCTCAACAAACCGACGTGAGACCTGTAATGGAGCATTTTGGAGAGTTCATGTTTTCAGGCAAGAATCAGAGCAGTAAGATGGAGAAGGAGGAGATCTCGGACGTAGTGAAAAGAGATATAAAAGCAAAATTTTTGCAGAATTTGAAGCCTGAATTGGAAGAAAAACTCAAGCCATTGTACGTCAAAGTCGCATCTGATTCCACCGTTGAAGATGAACCCAACTCCAAAAACCAGATTCAAAGCCCACCACCAACAGCTTCTAAGAAGGCTTGGATATCTAATGAAAATGACAGCGGTACTTGGAGTTCCAAAGCATTTGGGTCTCCTTTAAAAACCGAAAAAGAAACGAGTTTTAGCGAAGTCGTAGGCAAGCAAGCCACCACTCCAAAAACTTATATACAACCAGACATCAACGGCTTTACCCAAGCAAAGCAACAAGAAAATTGCGAAAAAATCATTGAGATGCAGAAAGCTTAGAGTATTATAGCCATTCTGTCTATTGGAACGGTATTATATATACGATATAGCTTTCTCATTTCATTTTTTGCATTTCGTGCTATTTTCTTTCAATACTCATTTTTGTCACTTTGGATAGTTTTGATAATTTCGTCATTCTACAAATTTTGTATTTTATATGCTTAATTTTGGTCAAATTTCATTCAATCTTCGGATATTTCAATCTCTAACAATTTCTCATCGAGAGATTTTGTCAAAGGTGATGAATGTAGTCTCGCTTAGCAAGTTCCATCCATACCTCTCGAATTTTCAAGCATGAGAGAAGGGTCGAAAATCTATTTCTTATAATCAATATGCATTAATTAGTAACTAAACTCAAGCGGATCGCTTCACATTTTTCAAGAGTGTCTAAGAGGCGATAATAGATTATCGTATTGCAAGGAAATTGCAAAAAACTCTTACAATAGTCTTAAAGATTAAGAACCTCTCATTTCCTTAAAGTTTTTACAATTCAGCGATCAAAGAATGCATTAGCACGTTAATCATCTACAATGAATATCTCGCAATCAGAGAGCAATCAACTTGACGACCTTCATGGATATAAATACTAAAGTTATTATTTGCATTTTGATACTCAAATTGGATATAGATATTATTAATTCTTTTTTCACAGACTCCAACGAATTACTTAGCATTTGGTTGGGCAAGCACTACCTTCGTAGACATTCAACACTTCAGGGTCGTGGCAAGCATTGCATTGGTTGGTGCTGGCAGAAACGCATGTGCTGTTCTTGAAGCAAACGCAGCTGACTTGAAGTGTTTCACTGCAGCTTGTCACCTGACGGTCAACATCCTGGCAGGTATAAGCATCAGAGAAATTGCACATTTCTGGAGCAGAGCTTGACTCGGCTGAAGCTAAGTCGGTGGAGTTATCATCCATGCACTTAGAGCAGTTGCCTTCAGTGAAGATAGAAATAATTTCAGGGTTGGAGCAAGCATGGCATTGGTTGGCAATTTCGTCAACGCAGGTTCCATTCTTGTAGCAGACGCAGCTCCAAGAGCCCATGTTGGAGCAGTTTGTTGCACCTCTCTCAGATTCCAAGCACATGTAGGCATTTTTGCATTTCATGGTGCTGTTGTCAGTGCTGTTGGATTCATCAGTGCTGCCGAGTTTGGAGTCTTCAGTGGTCTCTGTGGTCTCGGTATTTTCGGCAGTCTCGGTAGTCTCGGTAGTCTCAGTGGTTTCAGATTCATTGCTCTCGTTATCTGAGCAATTGGATGGGCACGTCTGACCTTCGAAGACTGAGACAACTTCCGAGTCTAAGCAAGCGTAAACTTTGCTGGAGAGTTGAGAGTAGCAAGTTCCATTCTTGTAACAAACGCAGCTGTCATACCCAATGTTGTTTTCTAGAGTGACGTTTCTGTCAGCTTCAACACATTTATAGGCTCCAGGATGGTTGCACTTAGAAGTGTTTGTGTTGTTGGATTGATCAGTGTTGTTCGCTTGGTCAGTCTTGTTGGTGTCTGTCTCGTTCTTAGAGCTGCCCAAGCTGTCAGTGTCGTTCTTACCACCCTGAGTGGTACCAGTTTGAGGTGACTGACCGTCAGTTTGAGAGCCTTGGCTGCTACCAGTACCTTGATTATCACCGGTTCCTTGGCTAGTGCCGGTACCTTGGTTGGCACCAGTACCCTGATTAGCGCCAGTACCTTGATTAGCACCGGTTCCTTGGCTAGCTCCTGTGCCTTGGTTAGCACCAGTACCTTGGCTTGCTTGAGAGGCGAATGGATTCATACCGCCCATACCGGCGTTATTGAAGCCGTCGTTGAGGGCATTTGCGACGTTTTGACCAATACTACCGAGACCGCTGCCTAGTCCTGAGCCAAGACCTCCACCAAGTCCAGAGCCGAGGCCACCGATACCAGAGCCAGCACTGCCGACACCAGAGCCAACACCTCCTCCAATAGGAGAGCTGACTATTGGGCTGCCGACGCCACTTCCGATACCTCCAATACCTCCGCCGAGGCCTCCAATGCCACCGACACCGCCTCCAACAACAGGGCCGCCAACACTACCGACATCGACTCCTCCGATGCCACCACCAACGATGGGTCCTCCGATACCAACGCCGTATCCTGGTCCAATTCCGTAGCCACCACCGATACCGTAGCCACCACCAATACCGTAACCACCACCAATACCGAAGCCACTGCTAAATCCAGTGCTGAAACCAGTGCCAATACCTACTCCGTAACTTGGACCATAGCTGACTGGACTAAAGAAGGCAGGAGTTCCAAAAGCAGGAGTATAAGGAAGACCGTAACCATACGGTCCGCAGTCTATGAGACCTGAATTCAATACTATATCTGTTCCTGTTCGTAGTTTGGCTGCGAGGACTCCTCCGGTGAATAAAATGCCGAGTAGGCTAAGGATAAGTATCATCTTCGATGACTTCATTTGATAAGATGGTATTGTTATTTTATTTGAAAAGGATTTGAAATGTTTTGTGTTTATAGTTTGCTCAGTGAGTTTAAATATTCAGGTTCAGATAGTTTTTTCTGATCTTATTCTATTTCCATTCGATTAATCTGTCTATCGATTACCAGCTATATTAAACATTCTAATGAAGTTGCTAGCCGTAATGATATATAATTGGCTGCAATTAGCTATCCGGTACTTTTATAACATTTTCCGGGATCGAAATCAGTAATTTATTGGTTTAAACTTTTTTCTATTTTCTGAGAAAAATTGAATATTCGGTTAAACCAATATTCAAACTAGCCAGTAAACGAATGATCAAAATGTTATGTTGATAAAGCCTATTTAGAAATTTTGATTTATTTTGAGGCCGTTTTAGCAAATACTATTAGTGAGCCTTACAGTTTTGTTTTTAGCTATCCTTTAGTCTCAACACAGTTACTTCTAAGCATCTTCCTTGGATAAGAAGTCGAAAGTAGTGCACCTTCGTTGAGCAAGTGACTCTTTTTTTCCCATAGAATACTGCTATTGGGCTTTGGTGCTATCACATCACAATTTCAGAGTCGAGTGAACAGATGAAACGGTTTTCTTAAGTGAACAGCAAATTTGCAATGCATACCAAAGTTCAATATGCAAATTTTGGGATGTCATTGGCTTTTTTATGATTTAGTAAAATTCTTTGTGTGTGTAACTATGATGTATTATTAGTACCGTTAAGTTGAACAAAGTGCCAATAAAATATCTCATTTTTTCCCTGTAAACAAATGGAACTTCTTAAATTGAATGAATTGCTGATGAAAGAAAAGTATATCAGACTCTAATGCGCAACAAATGGAGGCTTTTCACGTATATTTCAGCTTTAAATGCCTTGACCTGAAGAATTGAAGATGCAATGCCCGAATGACTCAACCTATCGAAATTTAATTGGAAAGAAGACTGAATTTTGTTGAGAGTTCGCTTTTTATCACAACAATCGTAGTATAGGAAAGTTTTCCGTGAAGAAACTTAGAGAGGTCGAGAATTCGCCATAAAATCGGAATATTATATGTCTACATTTCAAAGGATCATGACAACGGCTATTTTGATTTTTTGTTCTTTTCAAAATATTCTTAGACAATTTTCTTCGAAACGAATAAATGCAAAAATGAATATTTCAAATAATTGATTCAAATTTACATGCAGCCATTCCATGGTAGGGTCTCTTTATATTGAAGGAACGAGCTCAAATGTAGCAAACTAATGAATCATCACTTTTTTTCGACTTATTAATTTCGTAGGCTGTAGTCCTAAGTAAGATAGATTCCATAAATCATTTAAGGTCCACCGACAATGTAGGTTATGGGCTCAATTGTCCTAAATTTCTCCTTTTCGCAAGTTTCTTTAAGATATTTCGGTGCTTTTGCCTAAATAATCCATTCGATATGCAATCCATTTCAATAATCTTCAAACTCTAGCAATAAGTTAAAGCTAAAAATCATGAACATTAAATCACTATTGATACATAAACGGACCACACAGCACATTTACTATTCTTCATTTTCCCACAACTCATCATAATGCGAGTTGTAAATTTGGCACTTCGAATCTTAGAGATTCTAAATGTGAATAAAAAATTAAACCTCACTAACATGGGACTCGACGATTTCTGCCAGGATTTAGTGCCTCAACTACACAAACCTCTCGGAAAAATAGATGCAGCTTCTCTCAATATCGTTGCAAGCTACACCTGCTATCTTCTACTATCCTGGAGCCTCGTCCTATTCATCGTAATTCTTTCCGCAACCTTAATCACAGCGAAAAAGATTTATCGGCTACGCCAAACGATCGGATCCTTTTCCATATTCAATTACTTGTACCATCGACTCAAACTCCATATCCAAAGCACATTGGCTATATATTTTTCTGATAACCCATATATTCAGAGCTTCATTTGGTTTTTGTTGATAACAACCTCAATGTTCGCTTTTCCAATCGCTCAATTGACCATCGGACAAATGATTTTGTACATTGCAACGGGACATTTCGAGATAATGAATGAGGCGCGGTCGCCGATCGTCGGCGAAGTTTTTCATCTTTTATTCGTGGTTCTCTACGTTTTTTTGATCTTTCTCCTCCAAACAAAGCAGTACTTTCTTTACTCAAGGCCAGATCTCTCGACCCGCATTGATTTCACCAAAGCCGAAAGGATGAGTATCGTTAAACTGAGCATGAGAAGGACGCTGTCAATCTTCCTCGTGGGTGCAGTGGTTACCTTTCTTCCCATTGGACCCAGCTGGATTTTAGAAGGCAGAGCGTTCGAGTCTAACCCATTAGACCCCATTGTGTACGTGTTTTACTACAATATTTTAGGAGCTGCAATAGTGAGCAGACTCATTCAAATTCGAAGATATTTGGTGAATGATCCCATCTTCATAGCTTATCAATCGGCCTGTGGGAAGGCGGACCTGATGACGAATAAATTGATAAACTTTCTGGAAAATTACAACCCTCGGATAGCCATCAGAAATATTGAAGCAGCCGATTTTGATGAATTTTCAGGAAAATTGAAGAGTCGGCTGCCTCTTTTCTTCAATAAATTGAGTGGAGAGATGGAACTGATCAATGTGAGGGACTATTTGGCTATGCCACGGAATCTCGGTGATGTGGGTCAAATTACGAAGATATATCTCGTTACAACTGCTATCATCATTGCAAATTTTTGTATTTCGACCCTGGCTTATTTCTTCGCATTTTGGAATGTACCGTTCGTAATTTTGACTTGCTCAAACTTGACGGTAACGATCCTGGGAATTCCATTTTTGATAAAATTGATGCTGTATTCACAATTCGTGTTTGGGAAGCCTCCTAAGGAAAGGGAGAGCGAGATGGGAGAAGATGCGGAGTCGGATCTTAAATCGAGTAACTATCTGCTTATAAACTCGAATGGCTGACGAGAAAATCGCTGAGACCACAGGAAAGACAATTCTTCTGTAGTAGTAGGAGTAGCAAAACAATGCAGCTAAACTTATATATATTGTGATTGAACCCATTTCAATTAACAAATGATCAGTGTGCTTCTTCATCATATTTTATTTAAATCTCGTGAGGAAGAGAATATAACTAATAGTTGTATCAATTGGCATTAGAATATTTGAACAAAAACTATCTCGTATAAAATTTAATTTCAAAGGAAAGAAGAAGTTTCAAAAAATAATAATTCAAAGCTTGGGAGATCTCTTTACTCATCTTCACTCAGAAGATCGCCACAGCAGGGCAAACTTGACAGTAAACAGTACAGTATTAGTGATCCAATGCATAAAAACGAACGGAATCGGCTGAAAAAACACAATAGTGTGAAATAATGTTCCAACTGAACCTCGGACTTTCTTCGTTCAGCAAAAGCCATTATCGAGGTTTGAAACGCAAAATCCTTGAGCTTAGAAGTGAGGAACTTCAAAGTAAAAAATCCGATTCAGACTTTTTTGCTAAATGGAACGAATGATCAATGAGAAACATTGCTAAAAGTAGTCCTGTGTGGTTCTTGATGTATTAAATTAAGCAACTACGGCAGAATAACCAAAAAGAGAGGTAATGAGATTATTTTATTAAGTTTTCGAAAAGTGTTATTGCTAAAGATTGGAAAAGAAGAAATAGAATCAAAAGAATGATCTACATGAAAGAGCTTATTAAAAAGGTGATACAAGCAAAATGTACAATATTAAAAATGCAATGGATAACTACAAAATGCAGTTTTTGCCTTGTTAAGGCTATTGCTGGTCAATCTTGTCAAAACCAAGTAATTTGGACAAGTCTTTGCTGAATTGAGCGAATTCCTTGGAAAGAAAATTAAAATTGATGACTCAGCAAAAATAAATTTACCTCATATATCGTATCAGCTTTGCGAACGTTATTCTTATCTTCTTTCTCGAAACCATATTTCATGACCATATATTTCACGATTTCTCTAAAAAAAAGATAGTTGTTCAGTACTATGTCTAACCAGAGAGATCATTACTCCATTTTGTCCATCTCGCCTTCCAACCATTCGAGCTGTTGGCAACTCACATGATTTTCCTGACTATTCTCAACGAATTCACTCTCCGAAACTTTAACGGTCTTTTTGCTTAGTTCAGAAGTCAGCTAAAGCGGATTAAATTAATTAAAGAGAAAAGAACTATCTATAGTTACTTCCATTTCATCTGGGAACTTTAAGTCATCAATGACGTCATTCTCATTAAGGGTGGATTTCCTCACTTTCTTTTTCAACCGGATCACCTTCTCAAGGAGATCGCTTCGATTTCTTTGAAAATAGGGGTGATAGTAGGATATCTCTTCCGGAGTGTCAGGCACTCTGCAGATCTTGTGAAATTCATACATATTCAGCTGTAAAAACAACAAAAGTTTTAATCATGAAGCAAGTGTGGTAAGATTACCTGTCTAATAAAGGAACTGAGCTTGGAGTGCTTATAGAATCGAGGCAGCACCATTTGCTCGAACGCTGCCGGTTGTAAAATCTTGAAGAAAGTTCCATCTTCACCCCAGCAGATCATCTCTGAGAATTCACGCGACTTGAGGATGAAAGTTAGCAAAGTGAGAGATAACTACGATACCTCGAGCATGAGGAAGAGGTGATCCAAGAAAGCAGACTTGTACTTTTTCCTGGACTTTTGAGCGAGTTGTTGATTTCGTTGAACAATTCTCTCTTTCATTTCAATTAAATTAAAAAAAGATATATAAAATAATTTTTCTAAAGCGAGTAATAAATCGCAGTACCTTGAGATGAAGGAAGATATTCAGGCTTTTTGGTAATTTTATTTTATTTGCGTTCATTCGTGATCAAGGGTTTAAAGTTTTAATTAATTTTGCTATTGATAAAGCAAATATTACCGGAAGATCTTTTTTTTCAGTAAAGCATTTAATTAATTTTATTGTTTGATATCTTACCTTTAAACCATGCATCACGCGAGAGCATGTTTCTCTCGTCCCAATAAAAGCCAATGTTTTTGATAGAGTCTTTTTGTGTGATTGTTTTTCTCATTTAGATTCCCGTAGATGAGAGCTGTAATGCAAGCGGGATTGCCATTCGTTTAGGAGAAATATCTTCTTAAAATACTACTATTTGAACTCCTTTTTTTTTCGTGGAGATCAGCTCTGGGTAAGAACCCAATTTGTATTTATAAGACTTGAAAGTCTGCTCGTACTTAGTCGATTCCTTAATTTAACATCATTTTGATGTCAACCAATAACTTGGGCATTCTCTTCCGAGAAGACTGGCTCGGAGACTTAAGCCTTAGAGCTCTTCAAGAATTCATCAGCTTATGAAGGATTGCCCAACAAAATGACTCACAGCATTTTGTGGTTGTTAGAAAAAGATGTAGGCTATAACTTTCTTCGAGTGCATTTCAAAGAAATTAAATTTGGAAATAGGTCAAATCAATCAACGAAAGAGATCCTTTAATGAAAAAATTCATGAATTAACCTCAAAGGAGAGAGATGCTATCAAAATATACATATCCAGTCCCATCTCTGAAGCTAATTTCCAAATTTGTAAGGAGACTTTTTACTTATTGAGTCGAACAGTTGAAGATCAATGAAAATATGGATAGTATTGGTGAAAAGCTAAGCTTTTCATTCTTGTCTGCTGTCTTGGAGAAGAGGACCCAGGACGATTGTATAGTTCTGGTCATTATGAAATTTGGTTTGATTAATAAGGCAAATTAAACAATTTTGTTCAGTTTCTGTGGGCACAAAAGGTGGTTTTAAATTTCAAAATCCAGAAGGAGAAAATGGCATTTTCTTCTCAGAAAATCAATTCTCCATTCGTCAAAGGATTTTGGAGGTAATTGGATGCAAATTTAATTGCAAATTGAGTACTGCAATCCTCGCGAGGTTTGACACCCAGATTAAGCAGGTTAGCAGATGTCATTCTTATCGAAAATTAAGAATGCGATCACAGCAAGAATTGGTCACAAATAGTTGAAAAAGCCTCTTTGCCAGAGGAGCGATGATGGAATCTACTTCAACAATCAATCAAAACTTTGGGACTTATTCGCATCGTAACGCACAGTGGCATCATTCGTGTGACTTATAAGAAACTCTCTGAGTCGCAAATATACGAAAGGGGCTTCTCAATGAATTGAAAATATTAGCTAAAATGATAGACAATACCACTGTTATTGTTAGTTCCTACAGCAAACCCCCAAGGTCCCTCCCTTTTAGTGTCTTTTAAAAATGGGTATATAGCATTAATTGTATTTTATTTGAAGAGATTTTGGGTTTATAGTTCTCAATTCAAACTCGATCTGATTTTCATCATCGAATTTGTCCAGAAGAACTTTTTTTTTCTCCCTTACATCTAGAATCGCTGTTTCTATATGATGAGATCGCGAAAAATGAGATATTGCCTGCAATTATCCGAGCTAATTAATTTATCAGTAGATTTCTCCATTTCGGCTTTTTTCGTTCACTGAGAGAAAGGCATTGTTTCGGTAAACCTTCTTAAATCAAAGTTTAGCCTTTCACAACGATATATTGCTTTACATAAATTGAGTTCTTGTGAAGTCTGTTTCGATAGAAATTAAAGGAAGCAGAATAAATTTATTTTTGATTGCCTTTCAAATATTAAATCAAACTTGGAAATCATTTCTATTAACCATTCTCCCTCAAGAATTGGCACAAACAGAGTAAATTTCTTCTTTAGCATTACGCATTCGACTGCTTCAAAGAAGTGAAGCAGAATTTAAGAAAGCAGTTCATATTTAAGCTAATTACACTAAGAAATGAATGAATTTGGTGTGAAATGGACTTTTGTATGAAATGAAAGTAAAAATTATTGTGCTCATGGTGGCAACCTTTAGAATAACTCCGCAGCATTTATTCTCTTTTTGAAAACTCGTAAAAAAGGGGTGAGTGATCTCTTAAGGCTTTGGAGCTGCATAGATTGAATTACTTACTAAAAAATACAAATTGGAGAGGACTGAGCAGCATTTTCTCTTAAAAATATAGCTTGTGGCCTGTTGAAACATGCGGAAAGAGTAAAAAAAATGGCATTTCTTTAACTTTGTAGTTAGGTACGTTGATGGTGTCATTGAAATATGCAAAATTAAGAGATTCCATAAGAAATTTGCATGAGAACATTTGTATCAACACAGTCGCATCTCACAAAAAAGTGAGATTAATAAAGACATTATGATGACGATCCAAGGAATTCCTTGTTTCTTAAGCATATTGCTTGTCGATCTTGTCGAATTCAAGTAATTTAAACAAATCATTACTGAATTGAACAAAATGCTGAAAAGAAAATGAGTTAGCTTTGAGATTAATTTACCTCGTAAATATCTTCATTTGTTGGTGGCTTGTCAGTCTCTTTGAGATTTTCATTATCAAACCCATATTTCATTATCATAAATCGAGCTATATTCCTAGAAAATAGGTGGAACATTTAAAAATTGACCAGACGCAAAGCTATTTACTCCATTCGATGAGCTTTTTCTTCAAAGCCTTCACCTTGCTCATCGCCCTTGCGGTTTTCCTCTCGACTTTCAACGAAATCGTTCTCGGGTAATTTGACCATCTTTTTGCTATGTTCAGATGTCAGCTAAACCGAGTTAGTTAATTAACAATGAAAATAAATATATTTACCTCCATTTCTTCTGAAACCTCTAAGCTAGCAGTGTCATAACTTTCATTAAAGTTATATTTTCTTGGTTTTCTGTTCATTCGCATTCGCAATACTCTCTCAGAGAGATCTCTACGATTTCGTTGAAAATAGGGATGATAGTAGGATATCTCTCCATCCGTGTCAGTAGCCCTACAGATCTTATGGAATTCATACATGTTTAGCTTTAAGGAAAATAAAAAAGATTTAATTTTTTCATCATGACGTAGGTGATAAGATTACCTGTCTGATAAAGGAAGAAAGCTTGGAGTGCTTGTAGAATTGAGGCAGCACCATCCACTCAAATAGTTTTGGTTGCAAGATTTTAAAGTAAGTTCCGTCTTCACTCCAGCGAACCAGCTCTGAGAATTCACTTGACTTGATAACAAGAGTTAGTGAAGAAGCAGAAGAATGATAATACCTCGAGCATGAGGAAGAGATTATCTAGGAAAGCCGATTTATACTTTTTCCTAGTCTTTTGGACAAGTTGCTGATGCTCCTCCTGTTGACCAATTCTCGCTGCCATTTTAAACAAACTATTCAATTTTTTTATCATAAGTTAGTACAATGCTCAATAAATAGAACATCTTGCGCTAAAATTACAGCCCTACAGGCTTTTTCTTCAGTTTTATTTCCATGGAGTTGGAGATGGATGGCTATCTAAATATTATTTATATTGTTCTTACTCAGTGAACAAAGTGTTCCGGAAATTTACCAAAATTTTTGCAGTAATTAGATTTATTTTATTGTAATCTCGAATTTTGTTGCCATAGCATCCATTTTCGCCGCTGCTATTGGTACAAACCTCTCTTCTCTATGATTTCTTGAAATTTACATTAGGCAATCTATCTTATATCCATTCACTATACTCGATAAAGTCGATTGAGTCGCAGAAATTTCTTTCTCTCATTGTAAGAACTAGACCTTTAACGAAGCTTTAGATTGTAAACAGCGAGAGATTCCGGGCCATAAGGATCTTTTTCAAACTATGCGGAAGAAAAGCTGTAGGAATTGCCTAATACAATATCGTAAAAAAAAGCTAATCGCATATCCATGACGACAGGAGAGACACTTCCCAGGAACAAAAAGCAATTGGCTCATTAATAAAAGTGCGAGTGAAGTGAACTCGATTTTCTTGGCTGGGTTAAGTATAACTTCCTATGTAAATTTCCAATATGAAAATGAGAAACTTTGCTAAGTTTCTATCGATGGTAAAATCGTATCGGGTACTCAATCAGTAATCACTCAAGAATGCTGAGAAGAATGAAATTTCTCGGTTAGTTTGGTGTCTCAATGGGAAAAGGAAACCATTGAGACGAATCGCTTTAAATCTCACTACAATTAGAGAGAATTAATCGTATCATTCGCACCTATTTTTCATTCCTTAGTACAATTAAGTTTCCAGCACAATGAAATTCAAGTACAAGAATTAATTAAATTTATTGACAAAGAAAAAACCTTAGGAAATGTCAGCTAACTTTCCACAAAAAATTCTAATTGACTCTTCTATCGCTTACAAAGTCAAGAAACGACCTAAATTATATAAGAAAAGTGCTCTTCTATTCGGATGCTTTAGATTAGATATAAAAAGGAGACTTAAGATCTATAGAGTTAGAGAGATCACATAGCGATTAGTTTTCGCGTAATGTAAGCAGGAGCGGCGATATTTTAGATTATCTTGCAGCAGTATACATTGAATAATCGTTTTTCTTCGCAATATGCTTAAAAAAAAAAAATTAAATGCATTCATGGAGCGAGAGCCATGAAATTTTTCGGGATGTTTACAACAAAGTAGTCGTTCGTAAAGCATTAAATTCAAAAATGAAATCTTTAAATAGAGCTTTGTTACTCTCTCTGCAGCAGAGGCATTATATAAAAAAATACACAGATAACTACTAAAGCGATCTAATTCGTTTTCGCGTTAATATTGGTCAATCTTATCGAATTCGAGTAACTTATATAGCTCCTTGTTAAACAGGCGGAATTCCTAAGAGAAAGTCAGCTTTCCTTGACCAAATAAAGGATATACCTCATAAATCTGCTCGCCTGTCCGCGAAAAAGCTTTTCTTGGATCCTCGCTTATGTAGCCATATTTCTTTATCATATATTCCGCAATCTCTCTAGAAAATAGTATTGAAGCTGGTGAATTATGTGATATTCAGGTTAGTTACTCCATTCTATTCAATTCTTCTTCGACATTTTGATCAATTTGTTCGTTGTTACTGATTTCGTTGTCTCTTTCAATAGGATCAGTATCTGAAAATTTGACAATCTTTTTTTTTGGTTCAAGAGGTGGCTGTATTGAACTAAGCAATTCAATATAGAAGAGAATCATTACGTTTATTTCTTCTGAGGAACTCTTTGAAATATTGTGCTCTTCCTTATTCGGCTGAGGTTTTTTCATTCGTATTACTTTCTCAAGGAGGTCCCTTTAAAAGTTATTGATATCACTAATAAAACGAGCAACTTACTTTCTATTTCGTCTGAAAAAAGAGTGCTGATAGGACATTTCCCCACAGATATCGGTAACTCTGCAGAGCTTCCGAAACTCGTACATGTTCAACTTTAATACGAGAAGATTAGCTTCATTAACGAAACAGCATGGATGGTTACCTGTCTGATAAAAGAGCTGAGCTTCGAGTGCTTGTAGAATCGGGGCAGGACTTCAATCGCGAAACGCTCTGGCTGTAAGATGCTAAAGAAAGTTCCATCTTGGCTCCAGCAAATCAGTTCAGAGAACTTATTTGACTTGATGAAGGAAGTGGGGTTTTCAGTCATATAGTAAGAAGTTATGAATATACCTCTAGGATGAGGAAGAGATTATCTAAGAAAGCGGATTTGTGCTTTTTTCTTGTTTTGAGGCCGGATTGCTGTTGAAGTTCTGTCATTTAGTTCAATAATTTAAAGACTTTGTTAAAAAAAAAAGTTGTTCTATAAGGGTCAGCGATAGGATAAGAACACAGGGTTTTTGTTTTTTGCTATTTTATTGTAATAAAATTTTAGCCTCATAATTAAATATTTTTTTTCAGTAGTTCCGAATCATTTCAAATAACTCATTCTCAATAGTTTTTTATTATGTATTTAGGGCAATATGCGATAACAAGTTGAATCAATATTTAATTGCAAATTATTTCTTTCAAAAAATTCAAATTTCATACCATATGACTCTCTGGGACAATGTCTTGCTAAATCGATGCTTTTGTGTTCTCTCTGCAAAATGATAGCAATTAAGCTCCAAGTTCTCTTGAAAAGAACTGGTTGTTAGTGCTTGGCTCTTATTGAATCTTCACTTATTTAGAACTTTATAATCACCAGCACGAATAGTTAGTTTAGGAGAGAGGGAGAGAGAGGCTAAACTTACTTGACTATTCATCACATTTGTTGTATAAACTTGAGTGAGAAATGTCTTGCTTCCGAAATTCGCAAATTATCAATGGCTAAATGCCCTAATTTAATAACACATATATCATTCGTTTTGCATTGGTCTGAGGGAAGTATGCGAAGAAATCAGCAAGAGAATTGTCATTAGGAAAGAAAAATCACATTTTTTATGAACTGATTTGTGAAACCATCTTCATGCATGAATTAACTCAAAAAGCAAGATTGTTGGATGTGATTGTACTTGAATTGAACAAGTTTCAAGCAATAGCAAGTTTGCACTAAACCAAACATCTAGCCTTAGTCTCAATGTATTAAAGTATTCCAAACTGTGTAAGGAAAATATTTGATATTTGAACATCCTCAAGGAAACCAGAAAACGACACCTCAATTGTAAGACTCTTGAAACAACGACAAAGATTCCTCGATTGGTGACTCTAATCCAATGAAGGATATCAACAAAATATTGGCCATGATAAGAATCATTGCATTATTAAATTTCAAGAAAAGACTCGATTCGCACCTTCTCTCCATTGAAACAAAATTTTTCGTCGTTGGATGACGTCTTGAAGCTCAAATTAAGGCAAACTGGGAAAGATTCAGGTCATTCAGTCGCCGCTGTGCTCCAAAAAATCAATCTAATCTAATCCTTGCTATCCTCGATTATGGCATACCTCAATACGTATGATCCTCCTAACGAATTTGAAGCATTGAAGATAATACTATTTCTTATCTTGAATAACAGGAGTTTTTTCTGTTTTAATTACATTATCAGACTTAAGCATTAAAAGTGCGCAGTTACTTGGCTTGACGAATAGATAATGAAGAGGAAATAACGATTGAAAGAAACAGAACGATAAAGAAATCTGACTGTCAATTACCATGGACTTGGAGACCGACAATAGTGTTCTTTCTCAACACACTGTTAAATTAATTACAATTCCTTTGGTAAGTGAGCACATAGCTAATTGGAATGTTGGATAATGGCCAATCGCAAGAATGCTTCCAAGACTAGAATGAGAATCGAAAAAAGCTCGTTCAACAAATCGATAACGCAACAAAATTGAGCTGTTGAGTGAGTATCTAATAAGTTGAAATTCCCAGAATCGTTTCGTTCGTGTAGAGCTTTTGCAGTGATGTATTTGAAAATTTGGAATTAATTTATAGTTCTGAAAACTTCTATTCTCTATTTGTTCTCTTTTTGGGTGTTTACTTGAAATAATTGAAATTATAACGCTTTCAAATTACCCTGAAATAACGTGGAATCTTACCCGAATCATGACGCCTTTGACAGCAAAGATAGATTTGACCCCAATCTGACCATCTATTCAATTCCGATCTAGCAAGGTTAGATGCTCTGAAAACACCTTGATAGTAGCTTTGGTATGGCGGGTTTACGAGTCTTCCATTCGAAAATACAATTGCCAAATCTCATCCCTCTTAAGAGATTGAATGATGCCAGAGTAAAGAAATTGTTGTCAGATGAATAATTTCAAAAGCAGCCCTAATGAACCACGTCGATTTAAAGGAAGAAAAGTTTTTATCGAGCTATTTATATCGAGAATGAGAATTATTCTGAACAAAATTTTGCAGTAACTCTTAGACTGTATCAAGGTTTCACAATTTCCAGAAACAAGCGTATCCCGTAAAATTTCGAATCATTTTTGAAATCTTTTTTTGATGGAGTTGAAACACAAACAAAAAAATATAAATTTCGAACTGAGGTTCCATTACGCCTTCAGTTATATAATGAGGAATCATAGGCTATATATATGAAATCATATGAATAGGCTTAACGAAAAGTTTCAGTATCATCAAAAAGTTCATTTCATTTTCAAGCAAATTGCCCTCTCTCTTTTTGTTATCCGTCGAATGCTCTTCGCTCCATTTCGGGGTATTCCGAATCGATTTTGTCAAACTCGAGCAGACTAAAAACCTCGTTTCTGAACTCATCAAATTCCTAATCATTACTTATTAATAATAAAGACAAAACAAAAAATTACCAAGCGTAAATCGTTCTCTGATTGAACGTGGCTAGCTTCCCTTTTTTCCTTTGAAAACTCCCCGTATTTCATAATGAAATATAGCGCTTTCTCTCTATTAACATAAAAAAGTTTTAATTAACTGTAGTAGAAAAGATTGTTACTGCATATTGGTGAATTCATTTTCAAAATTGCTGAGCCCAGCTTCGATTTGAGACTCCGTAGTTCTGGCCTTGATCGACTCAGTGTCAGAGACTTTGACCGATTTTCGGCTCATTTCCTAAAATAAATCATTATTCACTTCGGAGAACAACCGATGGGAGATCACCTCATTTTCGGAAAGGCTGACTTCTTGAGTTATTTCTTCGTTTTGTACTCTGGTGGCCTTCCTTTTACTCACCCTTATGACTTGCTGTAGAAGATCTCTGCAAAAAGAAGCCAAGTTTGTTTTCTCATTATAAAAAAAAAAGTCGCTTACTTTCGTCCTCGTTGGAAATAAGGATGATGATACGACATCTCACCAGTATCGCGCCCTTCGCAAATCTTATGGAATCCGTACATGTTTAGCTTTCCACAAAAGCCATTAAAGCCCTATCGAAAATGGGAGCTTTTGTATACCTGTCTGATAAACGAACTAAGCTTGGAATGCTTGTAAAAGCTAGGCAGAACCACCCAGGCAAACGTCTCTGGTTGCAAAATTTTGAAGAAAGTACCCTCGCTACCCCAGCAGATTAATTCTGAAAACTCTCGAGACTTGAGAAAGTTGTTTTTCCATTTGAAGTTAAGAAAATAAGTATACGTCAAGTATGAGGAAGAGGTTGTCCAAGAAAGCTGATTTATATTTCTTGCGGGGCTTGTTGGTGCTATTCCCTTGGGTAATAGGTACAGACATAAGTAAAATAATTAAGAGAATTATTTATAAATGATTTTTGATGCCAGCGTTAGGTCAGAGCTGATCGCAAGCTAATTACAGAAAATAGTTTTTTTCAGATTAGCTTCTATTAATCGTAAATTATTTACCATTGCTTTTCACTGGGTTAATAAAAGTTTTAATGCTTAGCACGACATAGATAAATTTGGAAAGTTTTATACACGGATTAAACTTGACTTATTTATTATGCGTTCTTGCGTGGAATATAGCTAAGAAAATGCATATCGCGAACGCTTTCACCTGATTTTTACATAACAGTAGCTCTTGAATCTAATTATCCTTGGAAAGTCGTGTCATCCTTGTTTGTGTTTCGCTTTAGCTAGATGAGTTGAGAAGTATTGAGGTATTGGTTGCTCTGCTTTGAAGTGTTATCACAAGAGCATGCCGACTGACATAACGTCTTTAAAAGTACTGGTGTAGCAGAGTGCAAAGTCAACTTTAGCTAATAGCGCCGTCATCTTCATGACCTTCCAAAAAATGTGGATGATGATTTAAGATGAAGGAGAAAGAGTCTATAGAGGGTTATTTATATCTGGTTTTAACCTGGGAGTTTCAGAAATTCCCAATTTAACGCCAGAATACAAATACATCTCGCCCAAATTTGGCGAATAACAAGAGAAAAAATCTAAATTCTTCTCTTTCTTAAGGTATGAAATCAAAAATGGACTTTTTCTAGATTATTTCGTCAATTCTTCATTATAGTGCGGCTATTCAAAGCAATATGAACACACGCGAGACAGAAAAGAAGCACAGAGGTTCAGCGGAAACAGGGCAAAACCACTTTTACGCTTAAATTTCTCAGATCACACTCACTTAATCAGCATTTGCAGATTTACAGGTAGCTGTCTCAGTTGATGTCACAAGGTAACAAACTCGCTTCAACAGAATAGTTTATCTTATGAAATAACTCTTTGGACTTTGCGATTCGCTTGATTATCGATGACATATACAGCCAGTAGTGCACTTATAAAGTTCATTTAATAAAAACAAATTAATTTAGGCAATAGCTACTGCACAACCAACTAATGAGAAAGTTTGAGAATTTTGAACAATTGCTTTCAAATTTATTTCTCGACAGTATCTCCAGTGAAAAGGAAAATACTTAATTGGTATTCGAGTACCCAACTAATTTGTTGGATGCTAAATTCAGCTTTTCGAGAGAGTCCGTGCAAACACAGCCAGTTTTGGAATTGGAAACTGATCAAATTGCTCGCTTCAAGCTGTTGGTGGTGGCATGTGAATCTTGCAATTGCTGTGCGCTGGCGTTGCTGCCACACGAGTCCTCGAAAATGATATTCCCGGAAATGGAAGTAGAGATGACTCGAGTTTTCAAAAAGCTCGAGGATGCGCAAGATTTCGATTTAGCGTAGCCCTGTCGGGAAATCTCTTTGTATAACAATTTGCAATCATTTAATTGCCCAGCTTGCAAACGAGTCTGAGGAATCTGAAAAATTTGAGTCCTTTTCTACATTACAAGGAAGGGCTTCCTTCGAAAATGGTCAAGATTCGTCTCGATATTAGAATGCCAGCGCTTTTGATAATATGAGAATAAAATGGTGGAGCAAAAAAGCATTGATGTCATTATTTCCATTGTGTTTTTTTAATTTGGTAAAGTGGGTGTTTGTTGAACTAATTTAGCATCGGCATCATATTTTGCACTGTAAATTCGTTCGGATTATGAGTAAAGAATTTCGATTCCCTATGAGAGATATCAGAGAGAGTTACTATTTATGGGGGAAGGAAATTCGTTACAATATTGAGAAAAAATCAGCTTGAAATTTCAATAGCTGTATTTGTACATTTTCATTTCAAAAGTGCAATTCAAGGATAAGCTAGCAAAAATCATCATACATTTCTTAACCAAAGGTGTCAATCATGCGAACTATTTTGAATTTCTTATCTGTTCAAAAAGCACATATCGACATACTTTATGAGAATCAGACATAAAAATGACATAATAGAAGGATTATTCAAATAGAGCGCACTTAGTTGATTTTATAATAGAAGAAGCTCAGATTGTCTCATTTGTCGGCACGAAGGAAGCTTTCAATCTTTGAACTTTTTTTGAAATATGAAAATCAAAGAACACCTTAATAAAGCGTAGGTTTACTTAAATGAAAAGCAAAAGTTAAGAGATCAGACGATATGTACTGGTAGATTATTGCAGCCAAATATTTCCATTTACTGCTCATTCAATCGTTCTTATGGAAATAACTCGTTTTACATTACTCAGATGAATTACGCAATTTAAATAGCAGAGACTCGCATCTTCAAACTTTAATCGCTCTAATTCTTTGTAAAGAATTCAAGCAGGGGATAACCAGAAGAGGTTATTCCATTAACATCAATAAAAGATGAAAAATACAGAATATATCTCAATACAATCGTCAAGAGTAGAATACTAAACTAACTTTCTTTAAATCACTGCCATGGGTAGGGTATGGCACAGAGAGCATCCAATCTACATATCAGGAAATAAAAGAGAACACCTTAAAAGGGAAAAATAACTACGAAGAGCTTAGAATTTTAATTTCGAGTCGATTCGAATCTAATAAATTCTAATAAAAGAACTGGCAATAAGGTTCCGAAATATTCGATTATTGGGTTTTTAATACTTCTATTCTTGGATTTTCATTTTGAAGAATTGAATTAACTTTGGAATTATTCGTATCGACTTTTATTTCGGGCATTTCCTTCGAGTAGTTCGCAATCATTCAATTTTGAATTCTCAAAGCCTTCGACATTGCTGAAAGTGGTCATGAGAAACACCGTTGAAGGTGGAAAACGAAAACAAAGCAAATTATTTTGCTATAGAGGAACCTCAAATATCTTATCATGTAATTTAGGATGAATATCAGGTAGTCTAATGAATTATAAAACTCCCTCGATAAGCTCACACTTGGTGTCTGTATAAGGGTATTTCTTTTTATTCCTCTGGTCTCACCGTTTTGTGTGGTGGCCTGGTTTCCGAAATATTCATTTTGAGAACAATTTCCACAATCTAATTCAAAGGTCACTGACCTCAATCAATACAATTTTTCTATTTTCTTCTCGAAGAGTGTTGCTTAAACTTTCGACAGTGCGGAATAACTGGTAAATCACAGGAAATATACGCTTAAACCTAATTCTCGAAACACAAGGAGGTAAAAATCTGGGGATCTTGAAATACTTTAGAAAAGAAAGGTCTTCTAAATCTTTTGGTGTGGATTATGAATGAGGCCTGCGCAATGAAGTCATGTATCTGTTTTAATTGTTCTTGATCTCATTGCACATGATACAATTCTTCGCTCAGCACACCGACTCTTAATTGTTAAAGGTTACCTTGTTGGCAGTATAGAAATTCACATTGTCATGACTCCTAACAGTAAACGAGGTGCTGGTTAGTTAGTATTGATTTTAGATGATATATTTTGAATATTAGAAAGACGCTTCATATTCCAAAAAAAGAAAAATATGAGATAAGTTTGATTATTTGAAACAGCGAAATAATAGCAAATGAAAAGAGTCCCCTTAAGTCGAGTAAGTATTAGTTAGTGCCTGGGGTTTGTAGTATAAGTTAGCGGAATTCTTTTCTGAACAATGATGATT
>ENA-UOUE01000861-UOUE01000861.1-compost-metagenome-genome-assembly--contig:-NODE-861-length-22304-cov-11.732173_pt1 | contig 22304 bp, 17 predicted proteins | sample MGYA00238146_ERZ747223 | MGnify/ENA primary metagenome ERZ747223 (study PRJEB28781, sample SAMN06268865) | compost metagenome | isolation source: single cell | place: USA: California, Emeryville, Joint...
GGTTAAGAGGATATAAATAGTGTCTTGCGATTGAGCTTTCGTGCAAATGCAATTAGACTCTTTATTGATAAAATGATAGCTTCGGATACAGAATTTCATGAAAATTTAGAGCTAACTCCTCATGAGATCTTGGTTGTATCGTTGTTTAAGCTAGGGTTTGGAAAGTTACAACAAATGCCAGCTCCTATAATATAAACCCCTACTCAGTGAGATCTATCATTTTACTATATACGAGGTTGTAGTTCTGGTGTTGCAGGTTTTTGAATGCGTTCTATAAAGATCGAAAAGATGCATCTTATTACTACAAAGCTATATGCACTCATATTCACATTATTGAGGGCCTTGAGCATGATGTAATTCTGACTAAGCACCACTAGTGGGATGTACTGATATCCTTATTTTCTCAAATCAGTTCGATCCCAGCTTCTCCTAAGATGCCCATGGATGATTCAGAGTGGAGAGCGTGCTACTCTGCCTCTTTTGCATTTAAACACAAAGAAATGTTAAAATTTTTATCTATTTTCATGGGAGGCGGAAAACTGGAAGAGCAGAGCCATTTATGCTCACAATTTTATACCATATTGAGACTTGAATAATTTGTTTCTTTGCATAATTTTCCTTATGATGTACTTATTTATGCTCTTTGATTATCTGATTGCAGTGCCTTAATTAGTTGAAATCGTTTAGAAAGTTTATCGGGGAGAGTACTTCATTTTTCAATGAGGTTTTGGCGTTTTTCCTTCAAAAAAGACTGAAACGCTGTCATTGCTGGCCAATACAAAGCTGCCTGTGCAATCTTATTTGCTTTGATATAAAAAGGGTTTTTCGCAAAATCAATTTTTGGATGTTTTCAATAAATGACAAATGACCATTTTTTCCCGGTAACTTGATGAATAATCGGGAAAAGCTGCCTTCTTCAATCGAGTTTTCGTTATCAGAGCTACCTTTTTTTATGGTTATCATTGATCCATCAAGATTATATTACATAATATGAGGTTGGATTTGCTATATTTTAATATGCCTTAAGCAGAATGATAGAGTTTCCTTAATCTGCTCCAACTCTGCATCTCAACTTCGAACAATAACTCTTACTACTCATTTAAACTTTAAAATTCTCTTGGTGAAGCAATTCGCCTTTTTTCTAACTATTTCCTACACTCAGAGCAGACTCGTCCAATTTCATAGTCGTTCATTATCTATAACTTATTTTCTTAGAAGCAAGCCCGGAAAGGTTTCTTTTGGGCATGAAAATATTCACAATTTTTAAACTGCAATTATTAATTCGAATTTCAGCGATTAAATTGCAGCTTAGCGCTGAGTAATTTCTTTTCAAAAATTCTTTTCTTCTTTTTTCAAAACGAGGTATTTTACCATCAAATTACATTTTTTCGAAGAATCACGACCTTTTCCTCGAACCCTGAAATTATTAGTCTTCAAAGCAAACTACTGAAATTCAGTATCATTTTAATTCTATCTCATATCTCCTGCCCAAACTTAAGGTTCTCTTTACCGAAAAATGAAATAGAGTGTCCTGATGCTACAGAGATCGAAGGGATTAAATTAAGGTCTATGCAATTAATTTGAAAATGCTTCAGTTTAACGACAGAATACAGGAATTACTATTTTAAAAAATTAACCTAAAAGATTCTTTCGATTATTCATTTAAGATTATCTATAACTCGTAAGTTATTCTCATGGCGCGCTCATTGCAAAGCAAGCAAAAGCAGTCCTTTTTCCTCACCGACGGCAAAAAGCAGGTGCTGATTGACTGGTTTGCTGGGTTAGCCGCTGGGTTTCTCTCCGTTTCGGCCTGCGCTCCTTTGGAATTGGCAAGAACGCGATTGATCATTGTGGTAATTGACTGCTTTTCGTGAAAAGATGATTGTGGCATCTTCTTCATTAGGGCGAAACAAACGCAAAGAGATGTTTGAATTATGGAGGCTTATGGCGGACCTTGGGTTCCGTATATCAGAGTGAAGGTGTCAGAGGACTTTATCGAGGTGAGTGAGACCTTATTTGCATCACAAAGTAACCGAAGCAATAGGTTATAATGTGACTGCACTGGTCATCACCATGTCCCATTCATGTTATTTCGCGCTTTATAACCATACGAAGAATGAGATGAAAAAAGCAAGAGTTTTTCATCAAGATCTATCAGTTAATTGTCTTGCAGCTACTCTTGCTGGTTTGGTTTGTGATTTTGCAACGAACCCGCTTTGGGTAAGAACATTTTACCACAAATTATTCTCAAGAGCTTTTGAAAAAAGGTGGTAAGGACACGACTTCAAGCGCAATATGTTCATGACCTCGCTTGTTCCAAAACAACGAGATATACGAGTCTTTTCAATGGGCTGAAGACAATATATCACGAGGTATTGTATTATTTGTTCTTCTTTTGTTTGATAGGATTATGTATTGCATATAGGAGGGTTTACTCTCGCTATGGAAAGGCTTTGGAGCCTCGATATATGGTAATACCAACGGTATCTGTGCATAAAACAAAACGATGTAGGTCTTTCCCACGTCGCTGTGTTGTTCCCGCTCTATGAACGACTGAAACTTTGGAGAAAGGAAGCAGTGAAGCGAGACCTGGATAATTTCGATATTATCTTATGCTCTTCGATCTCGAAAGGTAAATCAACTTCTTCATGAACCTCTTTTGCTAAAAACACTACTACAAAGTTTGTGCAATGATTTTAACTTATCCGCAAGTTGTAATCAGAGCCAGGTACGCATCTTCTAATAGGAAATCTCATGTGATTATATGCTAGGTTGCAGGACGACCGGACGCCTTGGAAAGGGGAAGCTCCTACTGAAATCATAAAGAAAAATTCGTTCTTAGGGACTGCAGGGAAGATAATTAGGAAGGAAGGATTCCGCGCACTATATTCTGGTCTGAAAGTGGATATGGTCCGAGTGTTGCCTACAAATGCGATTACTTTTACAGTATTTGAGCAAACGAAATCATTCCTTCAAAAAAGATACATGCACTAATAGAAAATTTCTAACAGTGTTTTCATATAATTTTCAATTGGTTATTAATATAGCTGTGTGTCTATAGCTAGGTGCTGATAATACATACTACTATATATTTCAGAATTCATTTCGAATTTCTACTTGTAGGTGTTTCATCAATATTAACAGAACATATGTGAATATCAAATTAATACTCTGTACTTTTATAATTGAAAAATTTTAAGAAAAATAAAAATTTGAATCGCAGTGAAAAGTCTTGTGCGTTGGAATTTTTATAATCAAGTGTAGAAACTCGAAATCAATAGTTGGAGATAAAAAGTAACAGAGTACTAAAGGGTAGATTCTCGGTTAGAGGTTAAAGGGTATGGTGTAAAGATATTGAAAAGAAAGTCATCGAATAGAGAGTGTACAAAGTAATGAGTATCATCGGTGTGATAATAATGTTCCAATCAGCCGTAAATTCAATTTACCTATACTTTGCGAAAATATGAATGCCACTTAAACTCAATAGGTCGCATGTGTTTTATCAAGAAATCCCTTAAGCTTTGTTTTTTAATTCTAATTGAGAATCAATTTAATGAAGTCTTTTTTTGAATAACTATTCACTAACAGTCGCTATTAAGAGAACACAATTAAATACTAATAAATAGCAGAAAGCCACACATTTATGGTCCATACGCTAGTTTGACCGAGTAATCAGTCTTTCTTCAGAGATTAAAAATCCCAACCACGTCTTCTAAAACACTAATAATTACTCAATCTCAGTGTCTCTAGCAATCTCATCAGGCAACACATTTTCAAAGTAATTGATCATACTACTTACTACTGCTGCTTTGGACTCACCGACTGAACAAAACATGGCGTTTGTAGGGCAAAACCAGTTCAATAAAGAATTACAAGAGTATAAATTTGCAGAATACACGCAACGCGCAAATTTTGTCAATACAATTTATGGTTCACACCACAGCAGCTCACTTCTGCTCAACAAAATTCCTTTTTCACACTTAATCAAAGTAATAAATCATTCACGGCAAAGATTAGGGAAATAAATCCCAATGCTCCACATCCAAAACTCCAATCAAATTTCTTTACAAAAGCGCTCTACCATTCTTCGATCGAGGCATAAACAAACTATTGGGGCTGAAAGGCAGCCCTTTCGCAATTGTAGACGTCGGACTCTTGCTTGGAAACAGCAGGTCTGGAGTCTCAACGATTCTTCTCTCAGTATGAGCGTACGAGTCATTGATTAGGTCAATATTTAAATCAAATCTTTTATTCGTGTTTCTTTCGCTTTCCAATGGCGGCTCCTCTTCGGTTTCAATCGTCAATCCAAATCTGCCACGCCCAGTCGCTTTGCCTCCAACCGCACCGCTGTTAATATTCTTCTTTAAATTAGCTATCACATTATCCATTTTTTTATCAATCTGGCTCTCGTCCTCCTCGCCTTGTGGCATTATAGGCACATTACGAGGCGTAAACAAAGGCAAAAACGGGTTTTGGTTCCTTTGAGACACAAGAGGACTTATGATCGATCCTGTGAGGTTTTTCGGGGAGAAATCTAACGAGAAACTCTTCAGTCTCAGAGGTTATGCGAGAGATTTTACCTTTGAAGAAATTCGCTGGAGTTTCTCTCTTCGCGCCGTTCATTGGTGTAAACCCTGTTTTGAAATCAGGCATAAAGAAATTTGCTCCGGAGTCGTCCTCGCTTACACGATTCTAAGAAAAATGTTGCCATTAATCGGCTGAATAAGAAGAATTACCCTCGTTGACATAAGCGGGAAGTTGAATAAATTAAGACCGTGATGCAGACTGGCCGCAAAAGGAGTTAGACTGGAAGCTTGCTGATTCAAACTTGGTGTCAAAGGATTCAAATTTGGTGTGAATCGGCTGCTTTCCATCTTATCGAAAGGAATCTCGTTCAGTTCTTGCTGCTTTCTATTGTCCCAGAGATTATGAAGATAAGCATTGGTTGGATGAGTGAGAATGAGCGTACATTAAATCATTCATCTTGCGATAATAAGCATCAATATCGTATTTTTTGCTGCTTGGCGTGTTTGGTCCACTACGGCCCTCAGGCATCATCTTATATAATAAAAGATTGTCAGATTCTGAAACAATATTACACAGGATACTCTATTCTCCCTAGCGATTTGAAATAGGAGATCAGCCGCCTGTTTAGTCTCTTCAGTCATTCTATCATCGGCTTTGATCACAACAAGATATAAAGCAATTCCACGGCATATAGGCGTTACCTTCCTGCTTTATCATATCATCTCTTCTTTCAATTTTAAATATTTTTTTATTTCCTCTCATCAGTTTCTGCATCAGCAGATTTTCCAGCAGGGCTCCTCCATCACTTCCTTTTATGTTTTTCTCTTCGCCCTCGCTATCATCACAGTTATCGGAGTCCTCACTGCCATCTTCGCTGCCTTTAGCTCCTCTCTTCGAATCTATCAGCCAATATAATTGTTAAAACAATGCGCACAACAGAGTCGTTTACTTGAGCCCTTTAGCTTTTTCGATTGCGACTTCGACTCTTTTTGCCTTTTATAAACACGGCTGTCATCAAAATTATTATTGCTCCGCTCAAACGCGTTTTTCTTTACTTAAATTCCAAGATACGCTCGATAAGATTCTTCATCGCGTCAGTTTTCGAGTCTTGTATTGTTTCATTTTTTCCAACAAAAACTTTTTTCACAGGCTTCGCATTCGCGTATTCAAGCAGAGATTCTTGGATATCCTTCGCTGACAACATCAACTTCCTTAGATTCTCATCCGTGACCTGGCTCGGGTCTTTTTCCGTAAGCGTCATTATTTTCGAGAGCACTCCAGGCTTGATATCCTTGACTTGCGCCGTACCTATCTTCCCATTGAGAATTTCCCATTGCAATTGAATTTACTGTTTTTATCTCCAAGACATTTGTTCAATCTTCTCAAGCTTCTCCGAAGCGTTGAATAAAAATGATTTTTGATGGAGTTATCAGTCCTGAGAGTGTATTATTAAGCTGGGAGGGAGGTTAGAAGGGGAGGTACCTTCCAGATAGAAGCTTGGCAATCTCAGACCATCGATTTCCGTATTTCTTATGTGCTTCAAAGATAATGCGTTCTTCTTTTTCTGACCAAGGTTTTTTATTGATTGAAGGGTCGAGATGATTATGCCATCTAGCCATTGGATATTTAACCACTGGGTAATGGGTAAACTGACCTTTCTCTGCACTGCTTGCCGGAGCGTCCTTTCAAACGGTAAACTTCTTCCATTTTTTGAGCAATTTCAGTCCATTTTCTGATCCCGTACTTTTCAACGAGCTTTTGAATGGCTCTGTCTTCCTAGGGTTTGGATAAAGAATTGAAAAGGAGTTGGGTCTCACTTCCTCGGTCCAGGCGCGTCGTTCAGTCATTTTAGAACCTGTTAGTTTAAAACGTAAATACTATTAAAACCAAAGTTGCAAAATTGAATTATTCGAGAGCATATGCACGAGTTAAAAGATTAATGAATTTTATTTGGTTCCAGTTTCTAGAGAAAAAACACCAGATAAAAAAAATATGGAACAATGGAAATTCTAAAGCAAAGTTAAGACCAGAATAGCAGAGAAAGCTTATAAAAACGTATTCAAGGAAGTTACATCGCGTATCTTCTCTTGAGAGTCTAGAAGAACCGGCTGAAAAGGAGGGTTTGCTTTATTTCTACCAAAGAATTTTTGGGAGGAATTGCGCGGGTTTTCTAAATAAATTTCGATTTCGGTTTCAAATCAATGAGAGCCACAGGAAACAGCCCCTGCTAGTGAGCACTGCATTTGCCCGTTCTACTAGGATTTTATTTGCTTATCAGCTTCTACTGATTTTTTTGCTGATAGATAAGGTTCAATTGCCTCAGATGAGAGCAGAAGAATGATAAAGTTTTCTTTCATATGATCGAATGCTTAAAATTTAGAATAAACTATATTTATCATGATGACTAAATAGAAGAGCCTTTGAATACAAACGAGGGTCCTCAGAGACCAACCAGATCCTTTGGTTTTATCTTAAGGAAACCTCTTTTTACAACTTATGCAGGACTGAATCAACGCAAATGTTCTAGCAAAATTCCATCGCGCTGACTAATTTTATCGCAGAGACAAAAGCATCGAAGAAGGGTTTTCCAAATAAGACTGCCATCTTTTCGAGAATTTCGCGACTGTCGCGCCATCCAATACACGATGATCAGCAGCGAAGCTAACATTCACCTATACACACACAATTAAAGCCACGAAATCCTGCATTCTTACGATTTTTCTTGGCTTAAGTTCCTCTTCACCTTTTTCGTTTGCCACATGCTTAGGAAGGACCATAATTTTGCCTACTGAAACAACCCCAACTTGGGGAGACATGACCAATGGTGCGAAATACGTTCCACCGATAGATCCTAATTTATTAATTTCAAATTAGCAAGAGAGCTCAGTGTATTAACAAATTGTGAATATTCAAACCTAAATTCGATAGAGAGATCGTCCCGTCAGCCAGATCGTTGGGAGAAATATTGCCTGCTTCAGCATCGTAGCGTAACCTTTGGATTTCGTTATGAATCTGAATGATTGATTTTGCTTGGCAATTTTTGATATTTGGCACGACTAACCCATTTGGCGTGTCGATAGGGATACTGATATTATGGTTATCCCAAATCGTGTATTCAAACTGGTTTCCTTTCTCATAGGTAGAATTCATAATCGGGAAGTCAAGCAGCGCAAGCGAAAAGCTCTTGATCAAAAATGGCAGATACGTGATTCCTTTGACTCCTAACTTTGCCTTTATCTCATACTATAATTAGTCATTTAGGAAAACTAGGAAGATGCTTTTGGTTTTACGAGATCAGTGACATCAATTTCATCGTCGAAATTAAAATGAGGAATTCCACGTGCATTAGTAGCGTTTTTGACCAGCTCTCGTTGGAGATTATTCATTACAAAAGAGGTTTTGGAGCTTGGTGCGTCTTTTGCGATTCTTCGAGCTGAAACAGGTCTCTGTTGGGGTTCAACAGCCACGATTTTCTGCTGAGGCGCTTTTCCACCGAATTTTTTCAAATACTCCAATACATCCTGTTTCATGACTCGCCCATCCTTCCCGGTTCCTGTAATATCAAGCACATTCAAATTGTTTTCTTCCAGCAAGCCTCTGACTGAAGGAAGGATATGACTTTTCACATATTCTCGCTTTGGATTTGTGGTGATAGCTGTCTGTTGTGTAGGCTCTGGCGTTTGTTTTGTTGGTTCTTGTGTTTGTTTTGCTGACGCTTTCGTGGTTTTTGAAGAGGATTTCTTTGAAGCAGGTTTGCTATCAACTTCGATATCCACTAAGACCTGGCCGACTGCACAGGCTTCCTCTTCTTGAAAATATCTCTTGTGGATAATACCGTCATAAGCACTGGGAATCTGAGTGAACAGCTTATCGGTTGCAACATCGCAGAGAATATCCAACTATAGTATCACAATTAGTAAACGGAATTATCAAATTGCTTTGGATTAGACCTCTTGGACTTTATCGCCTTCCTTTACGTACCATTTTTTGATAGTGGCGTCTTTTATTTCTATACAATTGAGGAAAATTAGAGAAATTTTTTAGGGACGCTACTCTCGCCGAGATCTGGGAGTTTAAATTGCTTGATTGAGCTGAAGTTGTAGGAAACTGAGCGCAAGTGTAGTGACTGAATGAAGAATTAAGACGGTCTGGATGGGTTGCGGTTGAGATATTACCAGTTGAGTGTTGCCCTTAAGGAGATATTTGGAATAACCAAGCATGAGACAAACTAGGCAAAAAGTTTGATAAAATTAGATATTTTTCTACTGTGGTAATTTAAAAGCTCAAGCATTTTCATGAAACAATTAACCACCACTAGCCGCTCAATATCGATCTAAAGAAACATGGAGCATTTTGCCTGTCTAATGCAGCTAATTAATAGATTTTGAGGAGATAATAGGACAGACATGGTTATTTTATGTATTTTTGTCCTCTGCGTTTTTGAATGTAAAACAATATTAGCAGCTTGGTCGTAGCCAATAGAAGCCGACTAGATAGCTTGGAATTCCATGGAAAACAAATAATAAGAGGAATATTATCGTTATTATTTACAACAATAACTCAAAGAAATTGAATGTCATATTATATAATTCTCTCGATCGAATTCTTCACAAAAAGATACATATAATTCTCCTAGCCTAAGCGCTTTTCGCGTAGAATTTCAGAGTCTCAGTGTCCAAAAGGACCTTCTTTCCAGATACAGACCTAAATGATTTATCATACACAGCGTCCAAATGCTCTGGGAGCTCCTTGGTTTCATCGCCTGTTTTGGACAGGACAAGCTCATGAATGTTTGTCATGAGGATATTTTGGCATCCCTCGCAGTTTTCCGCCTTGCGCAAGTGATAATAGAAGTTTGTCATTGCTTCTCGTAAGTCGCCCTTGTCACTGAGCGACAGATACTCAAGGACCTTTGGCTTTAATTCGTTGAATGCACCATCAAAATCAATAAGCACTGTCTTTGATAAATCAAAAGAGATTTCCTCTGTGGCTCTTGAATCAGTCTCCTTCTTCTTCTGGATCAAATAGCTCTCCTGATATGGAGAATAATGGGTCAATAGCCCTCCTGGCGCCTCAGCGTTCTTGTCCTCAGGAACGACCGACTCTCTTTTAAAAATTTCTATCGTAACAGTCTTGAATTTTTCTGATTTGGTGAGCGCTTCCCTTAAAGCAAGTTCTGAAAGGCTGCCGAATCTGAAAATCTTCAAGCAAAGCTGACCGGTCTCATCCGCATAGACTTTCACAACGGTTGACTCCATTCCGAACTCGCAGCGGTCTCCGTTCAAAATCGATACCTCCTTGTTGAAGAAATCATTGAAGACATGCACAGGTGACGTTGGGCTGACATGACTGAATAAATTTGCGCTTGGAGCCGCAATGGGTCTTTTTGACTCTGTAATGAGCTTTCTAGCGATCTGATATGCATTGATTAGTTACTGAGTCTTGCGATGTGGGAGTTACCTCATGCTTTGGGCTGCGGATACCAACGAACCCGGTGTTCGCGGTCACAAAGGGAGAAATTTTCTTCGGATTGGCTCTGACAACCATGGTCAATGGGCCTGGCCAGAAGCACTTGGCGAGATAAAGGAAGAGCTCTTGCTCAGCTTCGGTTAACTCGATTAGTTCGAGAGCTTGCTTTTCGTCGACGACGTGGACGATGACTGGATCGGTAAGTGGACGGCCTAAATAGAATCATATGATTACAACAATGCCGGGGTTGAGGTTTTACCCTTGGTTTTAAATATGCTCAACACAGCTGCTTCATCTAAGGCGTTTGCTCCGAGTCCATAGACTGTTTCGGTAGGAAAGGCAACGAGTTTGCCTTCTCTGATTCTTTCACCAGCGATTCCCAAGTTATCGTCGTTGATTTCAAGCATTTGAGCCTTGATGTCCTCTGGCTTCACTTGTTTGGAGATTTCATCTTTGTAATTGGTTAAGTAAGCGGTCTTTTCCATCTTGAGTGAGCTTGTTATTTTTGGCAAGATTGAATTTAGTTTACAATCGTTTCGCTCTAATTTGGCTTTTAAGTTCTGAGCAGCCAATGAAATTCATTTCTCTGATCAGATGTGCTAATATGCGAATTAGCAACGGCTTACTATTGATATCTGGCCTGAAAAATTAGGAAAAACTCGCACTCTTTTCAAGTTTAATCAACGTATTTTGTTTGCATCTTCTCGAGAAATCAGCTAACAAGCTATGATGACTTTTCCTGCTATTATTTACCCTAGTATTACTGAGAATATAAACATCCTGGAGAAATTGAAAAGGATAATGGAAGTTTTGGCTCATATTTTTGAAAATAGATCATAAATTGCAAGTAACCAACAAAACAATACATCGATCTTCATAAAAAATGAGCGATGAATGTCACACAGCTTTGCTAGTCTGAAATACAAGAGAATAAGAGTTCTGAAGGCCATATTTCAGCTTGAAAGTAGAGAAGGGAGAAACGACTATAACAAAATACTAATTAACTCGCAGAGAGCATCTAATAATCAATCTAACTGCAATTAGAAGCTGTTTCTTTCTGGAAGCCTAGTAGTAATAATTTATTCGTGTTACGGCGCGGTTACCTTATCAAATTCTTCGAATTTTAATGGAAGAGGAGTCGATATGATCATGAAAGTATGGAGAAATTAATAAATCGTCTCTTCTTTGCAGACTTCGAGGTAATTCAATGCGTTGATAAAATTATTAGTCCCTTGATAAAAATAATCAATTGCATATTTCAATTTGACAACTGCAATGAAGTTTTTGTATCTTCTCTTACTTCTTTCAATTTTCCTATCAATCGTCCTCAGTAAAGACACTAACGAGGAATCCATCGCTGTCAAAACAAAGATTATCGACGCCGACACTCAGATCCGGAAACTGAACCGTGAGCTCAAAGATGAACGAAGACTAAAGCCTCAAAATCAAGAGAGAATCGCGGATTTAGAGAACGAAATTAATGAGCTAAAGAATCAGAAGATCGCCCTTATGGAGCAATTAAGAACCCTTAATGCGCCGTCTAAAAGAAAAGTGGATCCAGAAGCTTTAAAGGAGCGTAGAGAACTCGATGAGCAGGAACAACGACGCAAAATGATGCAACAGCGCGAAGATCAAATTCGACGTGACAGAGAAAGAGTTCAGGCAGAGAGAAGAGAAGCTGCTGATCGCAAGAAACACAGAAGGAGCGGTGAGCTCTAAAATTTTTTACTTTCAACGCACACCAACCCTGATACAGACGCAATGGAGAGCATAGCCTAATTGAGGATGGTTTATCGCATTATCTCTTTGTTACTTTTGATAAAATACATGTAGTAAACTTTCAAATGAGCGTATTACATGAAATCTCATCTATATAATGAGACGAAAATATATTGTATAGCAGCTTGCGAATTGTTAAAGAAAGCTTTCAATCATGGAGTCATGGAGAGTGATAATCCAATCAAAACTAAGAGTTCTTTTGTTAAGCCAGGCTCTAGAAAGTAGAAATAATCATGCGTTTGACGATTTGTGAATGTTAAAGTTTCCAGATAATTCTATGAGTGTTAAATTGACGCGTTTTGAACAGATTTGAATAAATAAAAATTTCAATTGTCATGGAGATCGAAAAGCTTGGCGAAGGAATCGAAGTCGAGGGTGCAAACCCCGTCAAATTGTCTATAGCTGAGCATGGAACCAAATCAGTAAGCAATCCAATGATTCTTTGGGTTAACTACTTAATGTAGTATTATGTGTCCTATACTACGCTCTCTGAGGAAGCGAAGTCGATGCTTGGAACTGAGGTTCTCCTTGCAAACGCTGAGGGACCTAAGAAATTAGATGAGAAGAAAGTCGCAGCCCCACCAAAGACGATTGAAATAAAGACCTACTCATTCATGAATGATGGAATCTGGATCAAGTAACGCAAGCCTTGAACAACGAAATAATGACCTTGAAATTTTCATAAGGGCAATTATCGATCTGGAGAAGTATCCAGCATTGAATGATTCGCAAGATGAGCATATTAAATGCACGTTTGGAGAGGACTCGTTCCATTTAGAGGTGACAAATCCGAATACGGGTGATAAATACGTTCTGGATATGCCAAGAACGCGAGAGAAGATTGTCGCGGAAAAATGCAAAGCTTACAGAAGGAAAACGAAGATCTATGTAGCACTCTACAAACAGGTAGTCGAATTTATTTCATTGAGATGTCTGATTTGTTTATTATTTTTCAGAAAGAAGAAGATTGGTGGACCCTCAAAGGAGTTTGAACGGTTTTGTGAGCAGAAGAAAGTTAATAGCTTCAAGATAAACAATATTTTTCTTTGGCTGTGAATTTCTAGAATTTTCTGCCGTTTGTTATATAATCATATTCATATTGATAAATCATGAGAAAAAAAGATCGATTCGATGATTTCTCTGTAGCTAATCCTAGCACTATTACATTCATTTGGATATCCACTGTAGAACTAGTATTTATTATCAGGAAAGTTTTCATAGATAATTTAGGTTTCCAATATAAAAAGTTATGTATAAATAATATTATCTCTTCACTTGAGACGAATTTCAAATCGAATTTGATTTGGAGATAGATCGTAAATAGTCGCTTTCCGATAAATTACCAAAAGAAATACTGATTGTCCTCTTTGGACTCAAAATCACCAAAATCTGGGTCCATAAATTGATTTTTTCGGACTGCATTCACGCCCACCATTGAGTCAGGCCAATTTAATGTGATTTCTCTTATGCGACTCGCGTCTTGAATTCCACTCGGCACAGTTGGCTCTCCAAGGTCGATGATGCTCTTAGAGCCGTTCGGAAGCGCGCGCTCTTCCATATACAGGCTCTCGCTTCCTTTTCGCGCGACTCTCGTCGTTTCTTTCTCCAAATTCTCTCCAAGAGCCGAACTGTCAACAGCACTTCCCTCTTGTGGCTGCAGTTTCTGTGCTTTTTTTTCTCTTCTCTCTTTACATTTCTGTTTGATGATTTTGATGACGCCCCATCCCCATTTTACTGCAAACACTAGATTCGCAAGGAGCATAATCACAAGAAGAGTGATACTCCAGCCCAAAGACCTGACACCTATTATATATAACTCTAGATAAAATAACGGTTGCGTTTGTACCTGTTTCAAAGAATAGTCCGCAGTAAATAATTGTACTGGAAACAAACAGAGAAGTCTGCTCGAGGTCGTTCAGGTAACCCGACTCGAAGGGTTGAAACTTCTTCTGTAACACGAAGTTCGTAAACGCGATGCCCAGGACGCATAGCCCCTATCAGCCTTTAGTTGTTCGTTAAGATTGAAGTAATCACCTGGACTTCGACGCTGAAAGCTCCCAAGAACACCGTTGAGAAAATGATTAGGATTTTCCGATACAAAATGATAATTTCCCTTCAAAGCTGTGTTAGTGATACAAGACACCTCTACTCTTACCAGTAATATCGATCTTGCTGCCGGTAGCCGTTGTACAAAAAACCGTATTTCTTTTTAAAAGCTGGGTCACCCAGGTTTTCAATGTTTTTCTTCAAGAAAAAGACAATGCGAATTGGAATTCCGAAACCTACAACCCAAAGTGATTATTACTAAGAAAATGCCCTGTTTTTTGTTACCCCAGATCAGCAATGAAGGCAGACCCACCAAAAACGCAAAATAAAGGTGGTTTCCAGTCCAACACTCAATTTCATAGTCTTCAGCCAGGTAGTACTGAGGGTTTGTGTCATCGCCGATATTATCGCATCTAAGCAGTTATAGGATATCATTAAGAAACAACAAATAGAATTACTGGAACGCTTTGATCGAGGTGGTCACAATGGTGCTATAGATCATGAATATCACGACGATGATCGTCGTGGCGATATTGCTAGCCTTCCTCGCTTTCATCGAGGGTCTATGCCTCGTTTTTCTATATTTGAAGAAGTAAATCAGATTCCAGACCACATACGATAGAACAATCAGCACAACCGGCAGCGACGTGACGGTAATAAGGGTCAGATTGAATCGCCTGACAGGAGACTTTGAAAAATCGATTCCTGAAAAGGCAATGCAGTCTAAATTGAAAACCTGCGTGGTGGAAGAGGACACTGTCACAGATGTTGTAGTCACGAAGTCAACGTTTTGGTCCCAGTTGAATTTGAAAGAGCTCACGATTCCAACCAATTGGATATAGTTAAGGAATATCCTCATTAGGATCGGGAACAGATTTGGAGCAGCGCCTTCATTTTTCTTCTTTTCAGTACTAATGGAACTCCTCACTGTCAGAACGATGAAAAGAATGACCAATGGGACAGCAATACACATCAACACTATATAAAGTTTGCTGGAGCAGTCAACGCAAGCGTTGGATGTCTTCGAGTAGCCTGGTTTACACTCGCTGCAGAGGTTTCCTGTGTAATATGCGCCGCACCATCCAGTACGACAAAAAGTCTCATTGTGCATGTCGGCTTTATCTTCCTTGCAATAATAAGTCGCATTCGGATCTATCTCGGAGGGGTTTATCGTATGGCTCAAGCAGGCGCTGGGACCGAAAGGACATTTGATCGACCTCATCGTGGAGTTACTGAACCTCGCATAACCTCGTCTTGGACCAATGATATCCCCACCGTTGCAGTCAGTGTTGCTGTCGAAGCAATCGCTGCAGCCGAGACCTTTTTTGTAGGGAATGTAAAGAAATTTATTTGCTTCACAATCAAGGCATTGACCAGTGATAGTATACCTTTCTCCACGAATACAATGCCTAAACTCCGCTGTGATAGTCAGGATTCGAGAAATAGTAAGATCATCCCTACGAGGATTAAGACTAAAAGCATTGGTTTTGAACAGCAAATCAGCGGTCGTATTCACTCCTAAAGTAACGATGAAATTAGTGAGAATGAACGTCCCGAATTCAGATGTAAAGGAGAGTCTATTGCCTAAGTATGGAGTGTTTCCATCAGAATTTTTCACTCCTTCCGCTTCTAGCTTGCTTGAGTTATCTATGATGTAAAGTTGCCCAAACTCGTCGCATAGAACGAACATAATCGGCGGTGAGGACTGCTTCCCGCTGGCGAGAACGATACCAGTCGGATTATCCGAGTCCAAGCACGGATTATAGGTACTACTCTTCTCGAGAAGCCTGGAAGTGGCAGGGTTGTAGTCAAACTTATTGATATAAGTTCCAAGATACTGCTCGAGTCCCATACTAGCGTTGTAACCACTAACAGTTAATTTCTTTAAACTTGTTGGATATGTCCCAATATGACCTCCATAGGCTGCGTGATTATCCGTGAATGAATAAGCACTGCCAACGTACTTGATTCTCTGTCCTTGGCTGTAAATAGCGCCGCCTGCTCCCTCTGCAGAAGTTGCGCTGTTGTTGACGAAAGAGGTACTCCCAGCGATTGTGACGATCGAATTTGTCATATTACTCACGAAATAAAGAGCTCCTCCTCTTTTCACTGCTTTGTTGCACGAGAAATTTGTGTCTGTAATCTCTACCTCAAACATTTCAGTATCGATATGGAGAGCACCGCCGATTTCGGCTGAGTTGTTGATAAAAGTACAATCGACGAGTCCATGTGCCTGATTTTTCGAGATAGAAGCAGAAGAAGTGATAGAAATGCCTGCACCAACGTCGCCCTCAAGTGTATGGTTATAGAACAAGGCTCGAGTGATGTTTGAGCCTTCAACGTCGATTAAAGCCAAGCCTCTAGACATATTCGACGCTGGGTTTCCGACGAATGTACAATTTATGATTGTCAGGCGCTGGACTGAGGAAGCGTTGACTGCGGTAATAGCATGGTCAACAAAGCTGCTATGAAATATTGTAACCTTACGATTTGCTTTCAAGTAAATGTCTGCAGCTGCAAGTCCTTTGTTGTTCGCAAACTGGCATCCATCAAAGACAAACATAGCGTTTCCGCTGACAGCTCCAGCTGTGATGTTCGCGGCAGCCGGGTGCAATTTCATGCCTGTATTATTGGTAAAAGTACACTGCACAAAACTAACTTCGTGTTTCGTTGCATCTGCATAAATAGCGGAGACTGTGGAATACGAGTTCCGAAATATGCAATTTCGGAAGGCAACCTCAAAGTTCAGAATCTTGATAAAACTGTACACTGAAACCAGAGTCGTGGGGTCAGCAAGGCTATTATTTTCAAATATGCAGTGCTCAAAAGAATTTTTGTGATTAGAAACCGAAAGCGAGAACAGCATTGAGTTCATTGCTGCAGTATTGTTGGTAAATCGTGCATCCTTAACACTTAGCTTGCAGGAGATAAGATCTATACCAGTCTCTTGGGACCCATAATTATGCTCGAATACACTGCTGGTGATCTCGAGCCTGCCCAATTGCACTTTAAACAGATATTTCGAGCCGCCTGAGTTATACTGGAATACACTCGACTTTATCGTGACCACAGTTGAGATGGTATAGATTATTGAAATCGCCTCAATGAGATTGTCGCTGGCAGTCATAGGATTTACCGAACTTGCGTTATTTAAAATGAAATTCGAAGACTCGATGTCAAATCTTGTGGCGCTTAAAGAGTAAAAAAGGACCGCCTTACAGTCATAACACAAGTTGCTTGTGAAGTTAGTAGTCTTCAAGACGAAATCTGCTTTGGAATTTAAGACCACCAGCGCTGTTCCTACAATGTTGTGGCTGAAGGAGGAGTTACTAAAGAACACAGAGCCCGCAGTTAGCAAGAAATTACGCGAGAAAGCATTATTCGCGACCGCAGTTGAATCAATAGTGAGCCATAGGTCCAAAGAGGTGCCTATGATTGCTTCTCCGCAAGTATTATTTTGAATTGATGAGTTAATTAAGGAGATATTTGACTCTCCAGTGGTAGAGAACAACATATTTCCGCTGTCGCTGTTAGCTGCGTATGAGTTGTTAACAATCCTCAAGTTGTTGAATACCGCTGTTGAACTAGTTGCAACGACGAGAGGCGCAGTCAGCTCTTGTCCATTTTGAATTACCACATCTTGGAAAGTTGTGGCGATTGAGGCCGTTGATAAGTCTGCTATCCGAGCATTCAGTCCATCGAAAATCGTATTATTGATAGTAAAGCTTGATTTTTTATTCATAATAAGCGAAGAGTCAGCCGGAGTGTCTTCAAGTGAGCTTTCCGTAACTTCCCATGTGTCAATGAGGTAGCTTTCTGGGAGCAAGGTGTCAGTATAAGCGGAGGTTGCGATGATAATCCCCTTGTTCCCTTTGTAAGTGAAATTCGATAGTCTGAAGGTCGTTAGAGGCTTGCCACTCATATAAAGCGGCCCTTGATAGCCTCCTGGGTTCTCGTGGTTCATTGATGACGGAGGAAACAAGCAAAAGAAGCCTGGATAACCGAATTCAGAGTCGTAGTTATCATTCTGAACTGGGTGTTGATTATTAGTAAACGTGATGTTGTTCAGCGAAGTCAAATAATTATATGACTGCATAAACAAGCAACCAGGCGAGTTATCCACGAGATTCGTGAACTGTGAGTCTTGTATAATCAATCTTACGTTTGGAATAGGCCCGTCTAGTACAATGGTCTGGGTATAGAAGATCGTTGAGCTGCTAATGCTCTCAAGAGTCTCACTACTCGTGTAAAATTTGAATAACGTCGTGAAACTCGATGGAAGGTTCAAGTATTCCGTGGAAGCCGCTGACACCAAGCCTCCCCATTCGAAACCCGAGAAGGTTGCGTTTTGAATGGTTACGTCGGAATAATACCCATTTGAAATCCATTGCTGGAAAAGGGACTTAATCTCATTGGTTATGGTAGCAATTTTCGAATTGGGGTTCGTTGGTATCACAGAGTAAGCTTCAACTAAGTGAGCGAAAAAATCCTCGTAAAGGCTATAACTGATAATGGGTTGTAGTTGGTAGGTGAGTCCCGCCTGGTTTGGAGAACTCGTGCTCTGAGAGTCTTGGAAGACGCAGTTGGAAATCGTGACGTTCCCGTAGGCTATCATGAGGTGGAGAGTGATAGCCGAGCCGATGTACCTTGCTGAAACAATGTTATCGGTGTAGCTGCTCTTGAAAGCGTTCCCGTTCAAATTGATAAAGCTTCCCATTGTGACTACTACATTGGAGGTCGTTCCGCATGGTGTCTCGATTGTGGAAGGCACGTAGGGTTCAGAAGGAAGACTGTTCGATACGTTATTCGCTGTAAATCTCGTAAGTAAGAGTTTTTTCCAAGCGTTCGAGGAATAAGTGCTACTGTAGAACGCACTCGCAGTGTAATAACCATTTTGATAGAAAGTGTTATCTTGAACGCTCACTCTGAAGGCTCCTTGTATGTAAAGCCCGTTGCTCCCAGATGCTAAATTTCCTTGGAAATAGTTATTATTCACGGTGATTCTATAAAGGTCGATTTCTGAACCATCAGTTGGACTCGTCTCAGTCACCGGGTTTTCTTATGTAGGTTCGTTAGTGTTGAGGACAGCGCTGAGAAAAAATTACCTTCTTTATCTTTCATATAGAGCATGTAGCTCGTGAAGTTTAACTCTGCGAATCCACCCGTTTCTCCCTGCTGATCTTTCGATAGAGTATAGCTCAGATCCCAGAAATCCTCTAGATTATATGAAGAAAATCCAGATGCAGATGAGGGGAGCTCAGAACTATCACACACGATCATTACGTTCCCGAACGCATTGTAACACCCCATATTATTTGTAAAGTTATTATTTGTTATTGAAATACCTATTTTCCAACGTCATAAGCTTCATACATTGATATCTGTGATTTACCATGACAGGCATTTTTTATATAATCGATTCCATTCTTGAAAATCACTATCGTCAAGCCATATTGGTAAACAAAGTTGTTCGTAAAGGTATTCTTGTCTATAATTATTGGGTACGCTATTGAGAATGATTAGTCAAATGCATAAGAGTAGCTTTTACTCTTAGTGTCTCTGAATTCTTTAATAAAGAGAGCAGATCCAGTATGCCCGATATTCGCATCGAATGTGTTATTATAGAGAATAAGCCCTTTGCTGAGGTATCGAATATTAATCAAAGACCCGGACTTCGTGCTGTCATCGACCCAAAGTTTTCGGATGTGGCGGTCCAAATGTATCTTGGAGGATGAGCCGGAGTGGTACGTAAGATTGTTATTTGATTGTGTTCCGTACTTATAGCAATTGTGATGGTAAAGGTAGTCGCTCTCATTTGTGTATTTCATACTCAGGTCATGTGCTGCTGACACAGAATTCCTAGCATAGTCAATTGAGATCGTTCACACTAGAGGGAAGGGAATAGTATTACTGGAACACTGTGCTCTTGATCTCGATTGCCCCATCGAAACTTTGGAGATTCACTACAGCTCCTTCCTGAAGCAAAGCCTTCTGCTGCCATGATACTGATGTTGGCGGCGTGGTTGACACCGCTCTATAGGTAGTATAAAGATATTGGTATAGCTGTTTATTATAATAATTAAAGTTGGAATTGAGTATTTGCAATGAATAGCAATCCGTGGAACTGCTTTCAGCCGTCGTGCCTGCGTCCTTACAGGTGTAGATCCTTTCAGTCAATGGATCTTCATACAAATTGCCATAATTCGATATGAAACCTCTCGGAAAGAAATAGTTATTCACGCTAACGTTACTGAGTTTGACGTGACCGCTCATCACGTCGACGTGTATAAAGCTCAGGTAGTAGCTGTACGCGTTGTAGTTGTAAAAATTGAGGATTTGGGTATTATAGATAGAGACGCGAGGGTACCTCGAGTTTGAGTAGTCCTTCAAAAATCGCAGGTTAATGAAGCCGAGTGGCTGAGTAACAGTGTATAATGGGGCGTAGCCCACACCAGAACCAGGAAGACTCGTATTGGCTAGAGCCTTATCGAGAGGTATTGTGTCGCACTGGTACCCCGGTGGAGCACTGCTCGTAGGGACGTACGCTCCAGTCGCTGAGTCGTAAGCGCAGCATATAATGCGGTTATACCAACAGGTGGAGTTTACAGGTGATGACAGGTCTGCGGCATCGAAGATGACGTTTTCGATTGAGAGGTAGTTCGATACGAACAATGAAAAGTACTGCGTTTTCAGTTTTACTGTGACCGAGTTGCTTGGATCGCATTGGCCTTCAGGAGAGTCTTTACAAGCGGTTGGTCTAAAAGGGAAAATCATTATTATTATGATCGACTCACTGCAAAACGAGCAGCTACTTGATGGTAATATTCACATGCGCTCTCTCAAACATTCTAAGCAGCTCATTCTTTCCCGTCATATCATAGTCATGTTTCTGCGCTCCTTGAGTATTTTTATCCAACCAATAATGCGTGCCCTGGTTCAGATATATCGTTACACTCGATTCAAGATAATCTGTGATCCTCTCCGCGGGATTATACGCCAGCTGCAGAAAAATAAAATCTTTTAGAAAAAAGACAAACCCGAGCAGGATACATTATACGCGACCCAATAAATATCATCGAAAGGTTTCGCAGCTGACCCATCACATGACGGACCCGGACAACCCGGATTAAACACTGAATCAACATAATAAGTTAGATTCAATGGCTCATTTGCTCTCTTAGTGGTTGAACAAGTGCAGTCGGTAGCAGTTAGAGTCCCGAGGAATCCTTTATACGTGCTGCCGGAAGTAAATTCTGCTGGAAAACGCTTGCAAGTATATAGGCACTCATAAATTTTGAGATTTGAAGTGAGTGCGTCGATCGCGCATTTCGCGTACGTCGGGGACCCACAATCCATACAAACATTAATGCTGACGCTTATGGGAGTTCTTCCGTAATTATAAGATTGATCAGTAACTGATCCATTATAAAATTTCGCATTTGGATGAGCTTGACACTCCCGAGTGCACTCATTTCCTGATAATTATTATTTGATTTATTGCGCACAATTTAACTTACCTATATAAGTCACAGAATTTTCAACAATTGAAACCACATTTGTCACAACACGGGCCAAAGAATTATAACAACCCAGGCATGAGAAAGTTTGGGTAGTAGGTGCTGTGAGATTTCCGCTATCTACGCTGTAGCAAAGTGCACAACCTTTCTCACACTCTGAAGATCAGAAATATAATGCCATCAAAAGTTATTAGTATTTTACCGTAGTATGCGCTATACAATTGAAATGCAGAGATGTAGCCGTTTGCGAGGCAATACGTATAAGGTTGGCCATTTACTTCTTGATATCCGATGACACAGGTGCCATTCGATACTGAAGTCTTGCAATCTTGTTTCCCATGGTCATACAAGTATCCCATCTTGCCACTAATGGGAGTAGCGCATATATCGCAAATATCAGATGTCGATTGAGTATAGGAAGAGCAAAAGATGTCATAAGATCCTATTTTCATATGATTATATGCGAAAATTGCTCATCGAGTACTGTTTTCGAAATGATACTGGGCCATTATGCTAGGAATTAGTAGAGCCTGGAGAAAAAAAACAAATCGAGTACTCTGCTTTGGTGTTGCCGATTGCTGAGCCATCTGATTAACTAAAGTTTATATATTAGTTTATCAGTTCTGAATAGATAATCGAAGATTTTTTTTAACCTCAAGAGTAAAAATATGCAGGCTGAGAATAAATTTCTTAAACTATTCGAAGCAGAAAAACGACTTTAGCCGGGAGCCTTTGCCAAGGAAAGCTGAGTAAACTGGCCCAAGTATTCAAGATTTTAAAAACGTAGTATTGATTTTACATTTGCTTGTTTCCTCTCTCTCTATGGGCCTACGACTGAAAGGCTTGAAAATCACTTTGATTCTCTCATTGGAGTCGGAATTGAATATTCTTCTTCATCCTCAGCTTCTTTGGGTGAAGCTATTTTTTTCATAATAATCTCACTGATTCTAATCGAATTTGAACGTT
>ENA-UOUE01000862-UOUE01000862.1-compost-metagenome-genome-assembly--contig:-NODE-862-length-22303-cov-9.014623_pt1 | contig 22303 bp, 15 predicted proteins | sample MGYA00238146_ERZ747223 | MGnify/ENA primary metagenome ERZ747223 (study PRJEB28781, sample SAMN06268865) | compost metagenome | isolation source: single cell | place: USA: California, Emeryville, Joint...
CTATTGTAGACATAGAGAGGATAGCCAGCTTTCAAGAGATGATCACACATGGATTTACCCATGACACCTGTGCCGATCCATCCGACTTTTTTCAATGAGCTTTGCATTTTGTATCTTTCTAAGATTGGTTGCGATGATTATAGAAAATTAATAATTTTCCGTATTTAGAATGAGCATTTATCATGAACTCTTATTATGATTTAGGAATCTTTCAGAACGGTATCTACCGTATTTTGCATTGCTGTTGGCAAAACCATTCGGATCCATCGTTAAAATGAAAAATGGTCATTAGTCATTGATGAAATTGTTAATTGTTGTCCAGACTAGTAGAAATAGTTAAGAATAAAAAGTGTTTTGTCAGCAGCCTGTGCAAGGCCGTTGAGTCTAGAGAATCAAGCATTATTAAGATAGCAGTATCAACAGTCTAAAAAACCTGAATGCATTTTTCCCAAGCATCAGACAACAATTTTGTTCTCAAGTAATGAATGGACCTCGAGATAAGAACCATATTTTTCTGTCAAAAAAACGGAAAATACAGTGTCAAAATTGCTCTTTTTTCAAACTGTCAATTATAAACTGATATTACATCTCTTTTTGATTAGAAAATATGATCGAGACAAAGAGTCATCTTGAATTAGCTGAAAAGCTGTTGTAGATCAGCAGATTAAACACTACATACAATGAAGTCATTTCCACTGTTACACTGAATATAAACAGAAAGATGCACTCATCAAGAAATCAATTTTCCAGATAAACCTGTCATAATAATGAAAAATTATTACTTAAAAAGTTTGCCAAAAATCTTAAAATTCTTAGATATGCAACTATACTTCTCAACGGACTTCTGATTTCGTTTAATCAGTTGTGGCAACTCAGCGAGCACTAAATACCTATCCACGCCTTTTATGTAACTTTCAATTGCCTCGACATTTGGCTCTTTCTTTGTCGCGAGTTTCTCGCCCTGGCTGATGAGTTGGAAATGCCTAGCAAAAATTTCTGGCTGCTCCACAAAGTTTCCTGACAAAAGCACAATGGCTAAGTTTTTCGTTCTTTCCTCTAGCATAGCACCAACCTTATATTCTATGGTTGGATGGATGTTCAAAACAAGAAGTTTCTGAAAAGCGTTCCGTTTAAGGGCTTCCTCATAACAACCAAGAAAGCTTTCCAAATCATTGAATTTTTCTCTAGGTCCTTTAAGTATCGCGTAATTAGATAACAAGCCCTTAATAAATTATGTACCTTCGCTTTTTTCAGCAAATTCATCCACCGAATAAGACACCGCCTTTACTCTCATAATATCATTCTCAAAGTTCATGTAGGTCTGGTTGATAATCGTGAGCAAGCTTGAGATCGTTCCACGGTCTTTATCTCCGAAAAGCAATATAAGAGACTATTTTACGAGGTAATTAGTGAACAATGGATTTATAACGGGTCTACTTTTTGCTGCTTCATAACTTTTCTTTCTGAAGGGAGAAGGTAGCTATATTTTTTTGCTAGTTCTATATTTGATGGCTTTTCAACTATCATTTCTTGTGTCGTTTCCTTCGTCGATGGATTCGCAAGCTTGAATAGGTGATCAATTTCTGGAGATTCGAACCCAAACTTTCTGTAAATCTGGTCCGCATTCTCATATACTATATACTTTAAGAACAATTCGATTTCAGCCTGAAGTTTCGCCTTGATGCTGTAGTTGAAGAGAGCGATATTATTGTCCTTTGTGATCACAGAATCAAAGCGAGAGGTGAGTGGCGGCCCTTCAAACTTTCCTAAGGAGCTTTTAATCGTGCCTCTATCCTGCATCTCTTTCATTTCCTCAAGCGATATGCTGATTCAATAGCATTCATCAATTTGGGAGGACTTTTTTCAAATAGATTACCTTTTTTTTCCAAAAAACTTCTCAGCGTTGGTGAGCGTGATTGTTTTATTATGAACAGACATCTTGAAGTAGCTCTCATAATCAAAGGCATTTCCAATATTTTCTTTCGGTTTCACGATTGCTAGACATCTTCCTCCTTGTTTCAGAATATGGGTGTATTCTTGGATGACGCGACAGTTTCGATATTCGTTGTACACTTGAGATTGTATTAGCATGGCTGGTCCTCTTTTTTCTGTGAGTGCTCTCTCACTCCTGCAAGGGAAAATTTTTAAAAATTTACTCATTGGCAAAAGAGCTTTTACTCTGCTATCTCTTCATTTAACTTTTCTCTGATAGCAATGTTTTGTTGACTCTCCTCTTTAAGCTTTCTTATTGCTTCCACAAGGTCTTGGCTCTATAAGTCAAGTTACGATAAATTCTGGGTTAAGCTGGTAACAAGCAACCTGTATCTCCTTTTCCTTGGCTTGATGTGCAAGCTTGTTCATTTTCTCTTTTTGGGTATCAATAACCTCTTTCATTATTCGCAGCTGCTCAAAATATGACTCTATAGCAGAACGAGCACTATTCAATCCGTCGTGGTAAATGTCTCGATGTTGATTTTTGGCCAGCAAGAAGTTCTTGTACGCTTCCTGAAACTCACTTTGGTTGTTTCCCAAGTTTTCAGCGATTTTCCTTAATTCAAGCAATTTTTGAAATGAAGCCTGGATTTCATCTTTAGCTTTGAAATTATGTGTTAAAAGTGATTGATTCTTGAGAAGTGTGGCAGCATTTTTCGAAATAACTGTATCCTGGTTCTCTTGGCTGAGATCTTTTGCTTGATTCTGTTTTTTTGTGCTCTCGGATATCTCTAATGAATTTGACGGTTGTAATCAGAAAACACAAAGTATTTTACCTTTTTGGATCTTTTCTAGGTGTTTTAATCTTTCTAATAAAGTCTTGCCTTCGATAGCTTTGCTGTCCGCTGCTTGAACATGACATGTTCTAATGATGCTCTTTTGCGAAGGTTTCTCATGCATGTAGTTCTGAAGCAACTTTGTGTGAGCGTCAAGCTTTCCATTCCCACTCGTTTTCTGCTGGACAAGCCTGCAAAATGTGAAATTCTCAATCTCATTTCTTCTTCTTTTTCCGGCTTTCATTGCGCTCGAGACGATATTCAAAGGATTGTGATATCCAAATTTTCAAAGACTTGATTATTTCAAATTTAAACAATAACCGGTTAAATCTATTCGATGCTATTGATTTCCCTTTTTTTTTAAACACTAAGAAAACTTCTCTCTGTTCAAAGAAGCCTTGCACAAGTGAAAATGAGCGGTTCTTAGGAAAAAAGGTTGAGTTTAAGTTACACATTTTTCGAACTCCTACAACTATTGAAATTAAAGCATCATCTAAGGTAACTATGTGATTATTGTCTCTTCCTTGAAACTTATATAAAATTATGAGTTCAAAAATTTATAAACCTTAACAACATGTAGGATGACGGCCCGATATATTTATTCTTCGTCGATCTTTGAAAAATATCACTTTAATTTTTGAAATAGTGTATTCTAATGATCTCAATAACCTCTCGCATATCCTCTTTCAGCTTCAAGCATTCTAATTTTCTCTTCAAGATTCATAATTGTTTTATTTTGTGAGAGTATCTTAGTCTCGATAGATTGTGTATTTGTCGGGAGATCTCTCGGACCAATTACAGGACTATTGTAATTATTTTGGTTTTCATGCAAATATCGTGTATCCATTCGGAAAGACTCATTTGGAAATTTGAAGGTCCCACTGACTTCTCCAGTATTTTCAGTGATGAATCTTAACGGCGTAATTCCGTGACTCCTGAGTTGTGTTTTCAATCCTCCGATTTCTCTATCAAGATGTTGATTCTCAGCACCAAGTTTATAATTTTCCTCAAGCAGAACTATAATCTTTTCTTCATATTCAGACATTTTGTCTTTGCATGCAGCGAGTTCTTCCTCAATCTTCTGATTGATATTCTGCCACTCCTTAGAGCTAGCATCAAAATTCTCCAGCACATTCTTGTGTTTGTTGTCTAGCTCTACAAAGGCCGCCTCTTTCTTTTCCAGCAAATCGTTCAATCGCTGAATCTCTAGACTGAGCAATGTAATCTTGTTCTCATAATCAGATAATTTTTGATTCAGGCCTTTCAACTCATGATTCAGCCGGTCATTCTCATTTTGGGCTTGGCTCAGATTTATTTCAACCTTAGCTTTCTCAGCCTCTATTTGCTTTCTCTCAAATTCATGCTGCTCAAACTGCTCACCTAACTCTTTTTCAAGGGCAGCTTTCATTCTCGTCTCCCAATGATTATTTATAGCTTCAAGACGTTGATTGTGGTCGTTATCCATTATTCCAATCTTACTCTCTAGCCGTTCTATGGCTCTCGCTAACTCATCGTTTTCAGCCCTCAGATTATCGATCTCAGCAATCTTAGCGTTAATTCGCGATGTAGCTTCTTTGTAGATTGTGTCTTTGTGATGGATCTGATTTTGGAGATGGGCAATTTCTTCTTCGAGACTAGACTTTTGAAGGTTCAAGTTCTTAATCAATCTATTTTTTTCTTCCTCGGCGTCTCTGCGCTCGCCATCTAAGTAAGAGAGGGATTTCTCCTTTTCTAACAGTTGTGATCTTAGACTCTCAACTTCCTTTTTTGCATTGAGTTTAAAATGATTAAACTGATTTTGGCTTTCTTCTATTAATCGTTCTTGTTCAAGTAGTTTTCTATTGAGTTTATCAAGCATGGCCATTTTATCTCGATTCTCGGCTAACTCTTCTTTGTTACGCATCCGTAATTCTTCGGTTTCTCTTTCTTTCCTTTCGAGAATGGATGACAAACGTGTGTTCTCATCTTGGAGCTGAGAGATTTTAGATTTCAATTGTTGATTCTCTTGAGACAGTTGTTCGAGTTCAGTTTCAACTTCATGCATCCCTTCGATTAGAATGTCGTTTTTGCGACTCAAATTGTCGACCATTCCTTGGACAACTCGCATATTCTCGATCTCTTTTTTCAGTCCTTCTACTTCTATTTCCTTTTGGCGCAAAGAGTTTTTCAGCTGAATGATTTGTTCGGACGAATCATATCCTCTGCTATTCATAGGGCTTGTTTCTCTTCCTCTATATGGACTGATACTCCTCCTCTCACTCTGACGGGCCTGGGAATCAGCCTCTCGGAGGCGTAGTTCGTTTTCCAGTTTGCTGATAGTTCTCAAAAGCTCTGGAACTTGTTCAGAGTTGATTTTTCTCAACTCACTCGAATCTTCCTGGAGCAACTCGTTTTGTCTTTTGAGTTCATGATTCAAGCGGCTGAGCCTTTCAACTTCATTAGCAAGGTTTCCTTTTTGCATTGCATCGAATCGTGACGCAGACATGAGTCTGTTATCAAAAGTTTATTTAACTATTTTTATATATTTAACTGTCACTCTTTCTATCCTTTGCAAAGCCAATTCTCAAGAACTTTTGTTCTTCAATGCACCATTCAAGAAGTTGTGAAATTGTTAGATATGTTTTGGCGAAGGCCAAGGGAATAGTACTCCATTAATCAGAAACTTTTGGAAGAGTTAAAGTTCGAGAGCAAAAGCCTGCTGACAAACTCTGTGGCATGTTTTGTTCTTAAAGGCTCAAATTCCTTCATTATTTATCCAGTCTCTTTAGCTTTGTGATCCTGAACTATAATTAGGATGAAATTGTAAATTTTTTCTTTTGAGTTTGATGATTCTGTAACCATTCACATCACGGTTTATAGTCACGATAAAATTTCCACTCAATTTATTCAAAACCAAATAACTCAAAGTGTCTCTAAACACTAAGCACAAAGTCTGTCTATATATACGATGCACATTGATTTGTAAATTCGGTTACTCCTTGGTATTGTAAGACCCACAATGTTTACATTTCATCCCAACAAAATGGAATTCAACTCCCTCGCTTTTCTTCAAGCAGTCTAAGCAAAGTATATTGACTTGCTTATTCCTAAACTCCTCCGGCATTTGCTCTCTTGTTTCTTCGACCATCTTGTCCAAATAAGCAATTTCTGTTTTACTCATAGCATCAATGCTGACTCCGCAAACAGGACACTGATTCTTGTAGTTTTTTCCATAATCATTAAGGCACTGTACATGAATCCAATGCTGGCATCTATTAAGTTGTAGGTAAGGTTTAATGGATTCAAAAAGAGGTTCCAGACAAACTGGACAATTATGACCCTTTATCTCCAAACATTTATGCGTCGACTCTAGAGTCTTATTGATGCACAGACCGCAAGTGAAACAGTGCTTATTTTCTTCCCTTTTACCAATACGGCACATTCCGCAATCATCGCAATGAAAAATATGTTTTCCGGGTGCATCATCATAAAATATACACTTTGAGCAATAATATCTCGCAAAAACTTCCCCGCATTTTACGCATTTCTCAGATGGAGCTTGCTCTTCTTTGCAAACTAAACATCGGATCTTCTTGACTTCTGTTCGATTCATTTGTTCGACCTTGCATCCAGGTGCCTTAGGTCCCTTGTATTGTTCGTTGTGACAATGTCTGCATCCATACCAAATCTCACAGCAAGGGGCAAGGATCTCGCATTTTCTTCTGTAGTGTGGACAGCCGAGTGATGATTCCATGCAAACGTTCACTTTTCAGATTTAGAATTGATAATTAATTGAATTACAAGAGAGATTTGGGAATAAAGTCTATTCGTACTGCTGGTATTTTCTTATAAATTATTAACAAATACCGATCGCCTGCTACATTCTAGTTGGACATGGAAGATCTCGATAGCGAAGTCATCTGCTACAATTTCAATAATGAACAAGAGTAATGCTCTCAACAAGCCTGCTTAGTCCTACTTCTTCATTCAAATAGTTTACTGTTAATTGGAACAACAAGTGGATTTGGAATTTTTGACCTAAACGACTTGGCTTTGATTTCAAAATTCCGTAACCCGCTCTCTGGAAGTCCATCGTTGTTAAATCTTCTTATAGTTACAGGAGGAGTCAGCATTTGTGAGATGATTGGGACTTCAAATTACGTGTTAATTGCTGGAGCTGGAGAAGATCCGGATTTTTCGCAGAAAAAAATGAAGCTATGGGATACGAAAAAGAATAAAGCTGTCTGCGAATGTTTCTATGAATCAGAATCTATTGTTAATATCAAGGCGAATCTCCAATTGTAAACAAGATCTTCACTTTCGATGACTGATGAGAATAAAATTACTTTTTGCTGACTATCAGGTTTAGTGTAATGACAACCTCAAATCTTTACATTTACAGCTTTCCAAAAATTGAAATGATAAGACAAATCGGATTGGAGAACGGCCCAAGTACGCTTTTTCATTGTGGATTTATCTGAGTCTTTGGTTGGCAGGGTTAGTCGAGGTGTCTTACAATAAAGATTTTAACTACTTCTTCTATACTGACGAAACAACTGATAGCAGTGGAAATAAAGAGAGCAGAATACTATTTGCGTTTGTTCCTGACCTCCTTGAAAAAAAGTAAGCCATCTTTGTTACAAAGACCGCATGGCTTAAAATAATTTCCAACAGAGAAAAAAATCTGAATAAGCTCTGGTCTGATAATAGCACCCCTTCTGCAATGAAGCTGAATCGTGATGGTACATGGCTGGCTGTTGCTTGTCAAAATGTATGACTATTATTCATGACCTTTTCCAGTAATATGAACCCAATCCTCTGCTCTAGGGAACCAAAATAAATATTCTCAAAATTCCTTCTTCAGAAGTGCTAATTACATTTTATCGAGGAGCTGAGCCAGCGACAGTGTATTCGCTAAATTTTAGCAATCAATCCAGCTTTTTATTATGCACCTCATCGCGAAAGACTGTACACGTGTTTGATACGCGCTCGATCCTCCCTAAATCGTACGCTCCATTTGAAGTATACACCATTAAAAATCATTTGTCTAGGCAAGAGTCCGCGAAAATATCTGGAGACTTCAGTCTCTCAGGGAAGTTCTTTTCAGCAATAAGTAGCGTAAAGTCTGCATTGAAGCTTGGTGATGGTAAATTCGAAATGCTGAGAGTTGGGTACTTAAAATATGTTGTCAGGTACCAGCACAGAGATGTTCAAATCGATAAAATCTTTTGAGTATGAAACAGACTACAAAAGAGCCGGGATATTCTTTCAGACTCCAAATATGGTGAGAAAACTTCACAACTTTTATGTAATGGCTAATTTCTTCAACGTTAGATATTTTTGATCGATGAGAAAGGGTACCTGAGTAAAATGATCTATTCTGACAGTAAAGGGCAATACGAAAGAGAATTTAAGAGTAGAATTGATGAGAACCTTAAGTTCGAATCTATTGACTGAGATTTAATCAGTTCCGACCATAAACATATTTCACCTAAGACTATGTTGCTTCAAATGACTCTGCAAATTAGGATTTGTTTGATTTGTTTTTGATCTATCTAACTATCTACTGTTAGTACTTTGAAGTCCAAAACAAAAAGTATATATATATAAAAATCTCACTCATTTCAAGAAGTGAAACTAAAAAAGCGCCATTTATCCCTGTCTTCCAAAAGATTACTTTCTTGTGGAATATAGTCTCAAGCTCTCACTTTCCGCAGTTGATGAGAATATCATTTTATTTCTTCTCGATTGCTGTTAAAAAAAAAAATTTTCAAGCACACCTGCATGCTGATAAAAAATAAAAATTTGTCTATTTTCCTGCTTTTTCCTGGATGTCTATCTCGGAGAATACCAGCATATCTGAATTGAAAACTCGATAATTAACTCACAGCTGCTGGATTTTACTTTCAGGTCACATTATAAAATCTTTAGGTGACACTAATGTCTGATGCTTCTTGCTTGTTTTTGTTAGTTAATATCACTGAGCCGATAATGCTCTTGCTAACACGATACCACTTACCTTTAATTTGACCATTTTCGATAAAATATGTTCCAGATAATTTCAAAACAAGATAAATCTTTCAAATCTTCTGTTAGCTTTTGGAAATTAGAACTTCTAAGCTAATTAATTAATTTGCTTTAAACATCCAAATCAAGTTTTAGAGTCGGATGGCATTCGCTCTGGTATTTCTCATTGTTCTTTCAGTCATTCTCATCCTCGGAGCTTTCCTTATTTCCAAATCGGATCTCCCAGAGAATGACAAAAATATTTCTATAATCGCAATCCTTGCTCTACTCGCCTTGGTTTCAGTGGTCAATGAAGCGAAGAAATCCGCTTCTCCAGTTGGAGATGTCAAACTCAGCATCGCGGAGATCGAGAAGTCTTTCTTCACCCCAAAAAACCTGGAAATTGAATACAGATATCAACTTCCGCTCCTCAATGACTTCAAGGAACTGGTCACATCAACACTCGGAGAATTTGATCTCCATGATCCGAAATCCGTTTCATTTTTGCTCCTTGAAGGCGATCCACTCACTGGAAAAACCTTGGCTGTTAAAGAATATGTCAGAATGCTCCAGACTGAGAAAGTTCCTGCTCTATATATTGACTTAAAGACCGTTGGATCCAGTGTCCTCCAGCTTGCAAACTATCTTAAACTTCATAACCTGAGCGTACTCGAGGAGCTAATTGAAAAATTCAACAAAAATGACCGCGTACCTACGATTGTCTTGGATCATTTTGAATATGTCTTCAGCGAGAGTGATGTAGCCACAGCTTCTTCTCTCTGCAGCTTCTTAAAACAGCTGTATGATTTGAAGAAAGTGAATTTGATTCTAATAACATGTAGTTCTGATACTAAACTGAAACTTCGGTCAGGTAAAATGCTTATGCTCTCGGCAAATTTTACATCTTTTCTTCAGATGAAGGAATCTCACGAAGATTGACTGTTAGGGAATTCAAGAAGCGTTCTTTTGAGAACATCAAAAATTATTTAATGGATAAATACAATCCTTCTGTCATCAAGGATTCAGAGAAAAAGTTCAGCCCTGAGAATATTCAGCATCTGCTGAACACAGTTGGTTTTAATTGGCTGGTACTCAATTCATACAAAGCTGCGCTTAATGAAGTTAAAAACGTCCAAGGTATATTGTATTCTTTTCTGAAGTTCCAAAAGACTAATAATCTCTCTATTTAGATTTTTCTAAAAATTACATCAATCAGTTAAGCGGAAAGATTCAGGAGAGAGGCGATGAAAGACAGTTATATAAGGCTCTCTTAGCTGCTATCTGGGATTCTGAAGCCAATCGATATGTGAACCAAGAGGTTGCTTATTCCTTGATCAAAAGAAACCTCACTGATAAGCAACTGGCAAGCAAAGTGAGAGAAGGTACAAAAAATGGCTTTTTGAAAGTTGGTCATGGAACTGTCGCCTTTGCTAACAATGCAACAATGAATGCTGTGATCAAGCTTGAAAAGTAAAAACAAATAATTTTTGCTTTTGTTTCAAATTTACTCAATTTTATAGTCCAAATTACATCGAAGACTCGACAGCTCTGCAGGTACAAAATAATTGAAAGCATAAGGAAGTTGAAATTTAGTCACAATTATGATGAATACAGACATATATATTTGAGAGAATCAATTTCCTTTCTATAACAAATACATTCGATTTGAAAAACTTTTGACATTATTAATTTCGACTTCTTAACACTCTTAAGCAAAGTGTAACTAAGGAAGTTTTTTTGTTTTTTTTTCTCTCTCTCCATCCAATCTAGATTTTTTTTCAATCAAAGTTGCAGTATGAAATCGACGTAATTAGTAGCAAATGGGCAGACACTTGAGATTTGAGTTGCTTTGAAAACTTGAATTCCCCTAAACCGAAGTTTCAAAAACGATGAGAAGCTTCTCCGAGAGAACGAAGATTTTGGAAAAGCGTAAGACAAAAGATATCAGCGACAATATAATGGGCGGCAGTGAAATGAGTCACTTTTTGAATGCTTTTATCATTCCACTTTCATTTTTCTATCTAAAACTCCAACAAAAGAATGAGCCATTAATGGCAGATTTTGCAAAAAGTAATCGAAAAGTATCGGACAGGCCACTTTGAAAGAGTAGATATCGACCTGGAATATTTGGCAAAGTCAACTGAATATTCTTAAAACAATCTATCAAGATGAGGAAGACAGGCTTTCCAAAATATCATATCCCTAAATTTTTATTTTGTTTAATTTTTTTTTTCCTACAGAAAATATCGAATTTTTGGTGGCCGATATTTTCATGAACCCTCGTAATGTCTTTCAACGTTAAGATTTTGATGGCAATTACTAAATAACTCATAAACTCACTTAATGCAATGATTTCTTACTACTACAACATAAATAATACTGAAATCTTAAATTTTTTGGTAACAATCTCATAAAACGCAGATTTGAGTTGTTGGCCGTCTGCAACGTAAATTCAAGTTTGCCTGATGGGAGAGAGGAGATGTGACTCCGAATTGCAGCTATCGCATTCTAAGGATATGTGGCATCACCATCACTCAAAAATATCATTGAATAAGCTTCTTTATCATTTTTTTCATCTCAACCAACCCTGCTTGCAAGGCAGCCTCAAAGTCTGTCCCTCTCCTTGAAAAGTCAATGATGCAGCAGGAATTTTGTCAGCTGGTACGTTGCTGTATTCAACCAATACATTTGATGAAAAATTAATGATTGTCACCTTCTTTTTGAGCTATCAGTCCTCTTTCAGGCTTGAGCCGAATGAAATATTACAAATCAAATTATTGTTGATCGAAATTAGTCATTAAAATAATTTTCTATTCAGGAAATGAGTCTGTTTTCATTGACCGAAATAACCACGAAAAATACAGATTGAAAGCCAAGCAAGTTTCTTGTTGGAATCGTAGTTTGATGTTCCTTGGACGAATTATCCAAATTATGGAATTCTCACTGCAAAATCTCATGGACTAAAGTTCTTTTCTCTCAAACTTCTTGAACAATGCATCCAGCTTTTTAACATATAACATGTCGTGCCATCCCAGCCGCTCAGGAGACATCTGCATCATCTATGAGGGACCTTTTCTGGGATACGAGCTCATCTTTGTCAAAGCAATTGTATACAAAACGTTTGATTTAGAAATGATTTTTCATTTGATTCATTGATTCGAAAGTTGGGCTAATTTGTAAAAGTATGGGTCTGCCACATTATGAAAGTTGCTCTCATAATTAGTATTATTAAATTTGCATCTATTTGGTGGTTCCTCTGTGGCTTTTGAAGAAAAAAAGATGCTGGTATCCTGCAAATTCTTGTAAGTGAAGGTTCCAACTCAAAATGCACTGAGTATGAATTATTTTATTGTTAACCTTTTATATAATCTGCATAAAGCTTGAATAAAACTTTCTTACATTTAGGATGTCTTTTGCGTTACGGTTCTTCTTGTGTTGCAAAAATACATCGGATGACACCACCACAGTCAAAAAGTCAGATAAATCAGAATCTCAAAACAAATCAGACGAGGCATCTAAAAATGAACAACTTGCGAAATCTAATAACAAACAAGAAACAGATAATACAAGCAATCTGGTTGCAAATAACCAAGACCAACTTAGAAAAGAGCTCTCAGTTAATGATTTAACCTGCGTTATGGGAGCATCGCAAACTGGCAAAGATCAGTCAGATATTAAAAGCCAACTTCCCAAAGAAAGTTACGATAATAATACTAATAATCAACCTGAGCGCGAGATGAATTCATTCCTGGGACTAAATCCTGAAAACTTAGAAGGCATTCGGGCAAGTACAGCCACTTTTCACCATGATAACTCAAGCAGTAATGCAAACAATACACTCGATATGTCAAAAACGAAAAATGAGGAGGATAAGAGAATGAAAATTATGAAAGGAGGAATGGTGATTCATAAAATCAAGCGTAAAGAAAAAGAACCTGGAGTATCCGACAGCAACCCTTTAGCGGGACTAGTTCAATCAAATACCAGTAAGCATGAAAATAGTAGAAGTAATATGAATTCGACACCAATAATGAGATCGTCGACTTTACGACAATAAGTCGTTCTTTATTCGATGGACTGGCCATTGGTAATACCAGGAGTTTTCTCTCTTTTTTTTTTTCTTTTGGTTCACTTTTTTATTTTTGTTTTGTAGTTGATAGTTTGAGAATGGCACTTCTTTTGTTGTTGTCAGAATTATTATGGTAACAAATGAGTTAACTGAAGAAAAAAGGAGACAGCGCATGTCATCTATCAAATTTTTCTTTTTCGAACTATCATAAATAGCGCGTATTAAACTATGAGAGTGTCTCTGATATTGTGATGGTTTCTCTGATGTTGACAGAGAATATTTCGACAGAACAACAGGCAGCCAGAACTTAATGTTATTTATAGTGGGAATTTTCTGATTATGGTATGGGGACATTTTAATCTACTCCAAGAATTATGATAAACAGGACTAGCAAGGTTCGAGGAAATGACCTTGAAAAGAGTTCGAAATGCTCAATCTTTGCCATCAACCACTGCAATCATTATTGAAGGTCCATCTTCAAATACTGGATTTGTCTTGCTAACATATGTTATCAAAACGACACCAATAGCTATGACTGAAATAGCAACATTTGAATCAGCTATCTCCAATTTTGTTATTGTTTTTTCTCTAAGTAATATTTAAGAGCTGGAAAAGCGAATATCTTTTTTGAATTAAAGAGAATAAGCAAGTGTCATGTGTTGAGATTCTGCAGCTTCAAATCTTACTTAATAAATGAAGAAATTGAAAATTTATTCAGGAAACTTAATGAAATTCTCTCAGGATAATGTTAATTCTCTGTAATGAGACAAGGCCAATGCGTGATCATGAAAGGTATCACTTCATTTTGATACTCAATCAGAAAATTAGCAGCTAGGTTCAATTTGTGGAAAGTTGGAGACTTTGAAAGAAATCATCACTTCAAAGAAACTCATAATTTAGATGAAGGAATTGATTCCTCCAAAGATCTTTTTAGAGAGTTGGGTCTACGATTGGAATACAAATCATGAAACATTGCAAGGTTTGCTCACTCGTCCCATCCACAGAAAGGATCAATAAGACTCGAATTTTATGAGAAACCGTAATTCAGAAACAGAAAAAATTGGTGGGGCTTTGGCTAAGTACAGCTTCATTGCTAAGTGAGCGCTAATAGAGTGTTTAGAGAAACTTATCGAAACCAATTGAGCCTCAGCTGAACCTCAGAATGTTCATTGGACCCAATAAAACCTAGTTCAATTAACATCGCACAAAAAGAAAAAATGGCTGCTCAGTAAAGAAAATTCGGCCAGTTTTAGCCAACCTGCTTTGCATTCGTATTTGCTCTATATTTTTTCGATTAATAATTTTTATTTTACAACTTTTCAAATTCCAAAAATGGAGTTGCAGTCTCATCATAAGATCTCTATCAAAAAGACAGAGCCCTTGCCCGTGGAAAAAGAGAATAAAATTAATCGTAAGCCTGGATTGATCAATTTCGTTCTGTTTCTCCATGAACTACCTACGATCAAGAAAGCATACTCTCTGATGAAGCGAGGGAAGTCATTGGAAGCAGAGCATCTTCGAAACCTTCGTCACAAATATCGTGCAGAAATCTTGGGCGCAAAGATATTGCGTCTGTATCAAAAAGCAAAAGTGCACAATCCCAATCGAAAATCCAATCTAGCAATTGCTGTCATAAAGTCAATACAATTTGAGATCTTTTTATGCCATTTCTTGGAGCTCTTATTCATTCTCCTCCGTATATTCACGGCCTTCAGTTTAAAGATGGCTCTTGATCCAATTGCGTCTGAAGAACCCCAAAGTTTGGTTCCAGCTTACTATTGGTTAGCTATTCTTTCTGTCTCTCAAATGCTATCTATATACGTCGAACATCATATGTACGACATCAAATGTACCTTGCCGATCTACATCAAGGGTGCTTTGTCCTTCATAATTTATGAGAAGATAACAAGGCTCTCTGTTTATAATTTGAACAAAATCTCAAGTGGAAAACTCGTCAATATCGTTGCCAATGACCTGAATATTTTTGAAAGAAGTGGACTCTTCTTCACCCATCCTATAACTGGAATCCTTGGTTTAGTAGCCGGAACAGCCGTAATATGGTACTTCTTCAACGTTTCTGTGCTACTTGGAATCGGTTTTATGCTCTCTACTCTGATTATTCATCGAATAGTGGCCAGTGTTACAATCAAATATAAGGATAACGTTAATCATGTCACAGATCAAAGAGTGAAAATCACGAGCGAGATCATTGAAGGAATTCGCTTGTTAAAGATGTACACTTGGGAATTGATTTTTTCAAAAAATATAACAGACGTTAGACGCAAAGAGTTGAATTTTTTCAAGGTGATTAAAAGATTCGAGAGTGTCTCAAGAGGTGTCGCTTATAGCACTCATGCTTCCACCACCTTTTTGATGTATTTGCTCTTCACATTGACCGGAGGAGTATTGACTGCTCCTACAGTCTTTGCCACACACAATTTATTCACATTTATGAGAAAATTTTCGGCGATTTTCGTCGGTCAAGGACTCATATTCTTATCAGAAGCCAGCAGTCTGTTGAGGAGGATTTCAGAGATTATCGACACTCCTGAAATCGAGGGAAAAACATTTTCTGAACCAGACAACCTTGAAAATACAGTTGAATTTGAGAAATTCTCAGCCTCTTGGTCAATTGAAGACGAGACGTTAGTGTCTCAAATCGGTCCTGATACGGCAAAATCCTACACTCTGAAAGAAATTAATCTTAGCCTCAAAAAAGGATCCCTCAACGCATTAGTTGGCAAGGTCGGCGCTGGTAAAACATCGTTCTTACTTTCATTTACAGGAGAAATGCCTACAACGATTGGGCAGCTGAAATATCGAGGCCAGACAGCTTATGTTGAACAGGAACCAACAATATTTGCTGGAACTTTACGAGAAAATATTTTATTTGGAAAAGCTTACGATCCAGTTTTTTACCATAAAGTCATCGAGAATTGTCATCTCGAAAGCGATTTCAAGCTCTTTCCCAATGGTGATCTGTCAGATGTCGGAGAAAAGGGAAATAATCTGTCTGGAGGTCAAAAAGCTCGATTAGCTTTAGCAAGGGCAATTTATGCGGATGCTGAAATTTATCTCCTTGATGATCCTCTGAGTGCAGTAGACGCTAAGGTTGCTAGATGCCTCTACAATGATGCCATTAAAGGAATGTTGAAATCTAAAACGGTAATTTTAGCGACCCATCAAGTTCACTTCGTGAAAGACGCTGACAAAATTATGGTTATCAATGATGGGAAAATTGCCGCTCATGGAACATATCACGAATTAGAGACGACATACCCTTCGTTCCATCATGTGTTCGCTGATCATCACGAGGACCATCATGATGAAGAAGATAAAAAGCACCCAGAAATTATGACTACTATTAAGAGAAAAGAATCCCTGGTCGAGAAAGTTGGAAGTTTAAGAGAGATCGAAGATGAGGCTGATCCTGAGCAAGAAGAAGTCAAGCTTAGACTCGAGACCGTGAAGCCTTCAGAACAGAAACCTTCTAATCAACAGAACGATGATACAAGTGGAAACGTTACTTTACGTACTTACTGGAAGTACTTCCGTCAAATGGGGAATAATTTCTTCCTCCTTGCTCTGCTATCATCCGTCGTTTTCACCCAACTTGGTAACTTAGCTTTCGGACGAATGCTCGCGGCTTGGACAACAAACGAACTTGACCAAAATACATCGTTAGCTGCGACGGGAGGAGTTGTCGCGTTTATCTTTTTAATATATCTGGTTCATTATTTCCTCTATGACAAGATGGTGGTAACAGCGTCGAAAAATTTCCACGAAAAGATGTTAAAAAATGTCGTAAAGAGCCCAGTTTCATTTTTCGATAAAAACCCACTCGGAAGAATTCTGAATCGTTTCTCTAATGATATTGGAATTATTGATGTTTCACTTCCTGCATCAATGATTGATGCTATTGATGAGAATGCGATCATCCTGGCGCTTGTAATCGCTGTTATGGCTATTGAGCCCTGGACAATCTTGCCAACATTCGGCGCGGTTGTCGTCATTGCACTTTTGATTAAGTACTGCTTCCCGGCGATCAAGCAAACAAGAAATTACGAGCTTGTCAGTAGAGGTCCATTTTCGAGCCAATTTTCTTCCACATTGTCTGGAATAGTTATTCTTCGATCCTACAAGCAGACGACTACAATTCGTGAAAGATTTATCACTTTTGTGAATAACAACTCCAAGGGGAGTGCTGGATACATCTCAAGCTCACGATTTTTCGCCATCTATGTGGATGTGTTTTACACTTTTGCTGCAATTGGCAATTCTTATCTCGTGATCGCTCTAGGAGATAGTCCTGGTTTGACTGCTTTTGCTCTCATGCTGGTCGTCAGTGTCACAGGAGCTATCCAGTTCGCTCTTAGACAATTACTTCAAACTCATATTTTTATGTCATCCCCAGCAAGAGTTCAAGATTACTGTGAAAATAAACCCGAAGCCGCTCTCGCCCTACGACAGGATGAAGATCTCGTGAAGAATGGGTGGCCTCAAGCTGGAAAGATTGAATTTAATCGAATATTTATGAAATACCGCCCTGATTTGGATTATGTTCTGAAAGACCTCTCTCTCATGGCGAAGCCAGGAGAGAAAATTGGGTGTGTTGGAAGAACAGGAGCAGGAAAATCAACAATTCTACAAATCTTATTTAGAATGGTCGAGATTGATAAGCAACATGAGTATAAAGACTCCACTTTTGTCAAGATCGATGACCAGAATACAGAGAGCATGGGACTACACCTCCTCAGAGAAAATATCTCTATCATTCCTCAGATTCCATTCTGCTTTACCGGGACTGTCAGAAAAAATTTAGATCCCATGGGAACATTCTCTGAAGAAGAATTATGGAAAGTTCTTGAAGATGTTAATCTCAAATCTTATGTAGAAAGCTTGAAAGATGGCTTGAATACGGATATGACTGATGTTTCGTCAGTATTTTCAGTAGGACAAAAACAGTTGGTTTGCTTGGCAAGAGCTATTCTTAAGAAGAAGAAAATTTTGGTGCTAGATGAAGCGACTGCCAACATCGATATGCAAACTGACAATTTTATTCAGAAGAAAATTTCGGAAAAGTTTAATCAGAGCACCATTTTCACCATTGCCCACAGACTGACAACTGTTGCTCACTACGATAAAATCCTTGTATTAGATAAAGGACGACGCATGGAGTACGACCACCCGTATGCATTACTTGTTAATGAGATTGGGGACGACTCAATCACCAAACAAGATGGATATTTTGCTGCCATGGTACGCAACACAGGCGAAAAAACAGCAAATCAGATTTTGAAGGTGGCGAAAGAATCATATTTTTTGAATACAGAAAAAATAAATATCGATGGTATCAAGGCCTAGAATTCTATAGAAATAATTATCATGTAACATGAAGATAAATTCTTTGTTTATTCACATCTCATTTTGATGCTATTTTTAAACCACAATGTGGTAAAATAAATAAAATGTGCATTTATCTTCATGCAGTAAAAAGAGAGATATCTATTGAATACGTATCCAGACCGCAATACTTTGTCATTGAAGAAGTTTAGAATATCTCTTCTGTCGTCGATATATCATGTACTCAAAATTTGAAATTGGAGTCTAGAGGTGACAAAATTCTCTCAAACACTCAAAGCACGAGAACATGTTCGGTAGTTAATATTCTTTCTGGAAACCCCTACATTGACTAAGTCGGAATCAAAACTGGAAATAAATGCGACTTAAAGACATAAGCTTCAATAAGTTGATTTGGCTATTTCAAGTACTCGACTCCTTTGAGCATCAGATTACGATAGGAAGAAGAAGAAAATCAATGTGCTACCAAGTTTTTATAGGCTTTTAAATCACTTGTCAGTGCATCAGAACTATCAAATTTTCGCTGAATTATTCATAATTAATAAGTACATCTTCCTCCTATCTTTCTATTTTCATTCATTTGGGATTGTGATTCGATGAAAGATAGATCAATTCCTTTCAATACATTGGTGTAGCTTTCGAGAGTCGCACAAGTTGCTTTAGAAAGGATCAAGTGAGGCAAAAAATCTTCTTGTTTCATTATTGTAACAGTGAACAGCTTAGTTTCACAAACTATAAATGTGAATGAAATATGGCTCAGCAATCCAAAGTATGGATTGTATCTTATCCAATCTTATAGCAGGAAGCAAGACCTAGCCCAAAAATGTCCAGCATGTTATTCAAAATCTGATTCTAATTGATTCAGGACCTGCTTCAAGAATGTCGCTTAGATCGGAGTCGAATGCATCAACTAGCTCTTAAATCGAGAATTTTAGAAATGCTTTGAGTAGGGTTGGTAAGTTTTGGAAAAAAATTCCTGCTCAAGAGTAGACTTCTATAACTACTATAGCTCTTGGTATTTTCTAAGAACGGATTTAAATTTCAGAATCACTGAGTTAATAGGATTCAAACTCGTAATAATTTATTTTAAAAGATGCCGAAAAAATCTAGCTATCGACCAAGGAAAGCTGACGGAACTCTTGATAGACGCTATGCTGTGAATCGCACGTATGGCAGAAACAAAGATGGCTCTTTAGATTTGAGATGTACCAATTATTACGGGTTTTCAACTGACTCGACATCAACCTATTCTCGGACACCAGATCTATCAGAAATAGATACTCCAGTCTTTTCAGAAACAAGATCTACTTCTCGATCTATTACAACCAATACTACTACTCCAGATCTTGAAGAATCCAAGTCTCCGAAAATCAAAGCTGAAACAATCAGCCAAAGCGATAAGAATGTAGAAATTCCAAATGAATTCTTATGTCCTATTACCCATGAACTGATGGAAAACCCTGTAATCGCATCAGATGGACACTCTTATGAAGAGATCGCAATAAAGCGATGGCTGCAAATAGGCTCTCAAAAAAGTCCAATTACTAGAGAATTCATAACTTCAACCTTTATTCCAAACCTCACCCTCAAAAAAGCGATTCTCAATTTCAAAGAAACCTTGCCTCAAATCCAACGTGAAAAACAAATTAAAACAGAATTGGATGAAACCATTAAAAATCTCACTCGCCTTTTACAAGAGAAGGATCATCAACTTACACTTATTTTAGAGGAAAATCGTCGACTTGAGCACGAGATTGAAGAAACAAAGTTATCAAAAGGACCTCTTGCTCAAATCAAACCATACACCGTCTTAATTGGGAATCCTGGTGTCGGTAAAAGCACTCTTCTCAATGCTATGTTGGGAAAAATAGCTTTCAAAGCAGGATTCTCTCTTGGAAAAGGTCTAACAAAAATTCTTCAGGAGGAATTGGACCAAAACGGGAATTCGTTCATCGATACACCTGGATTGTCGGACCCTTTCATGAAAGAAGAGGCTGCGAAAGAGATAAAAAAAGCTCTGACCAAAGGTGGAGAATTTAAAATTATTTTCGTTGCTACTTTGGAGTCAGGAAGAATTCGACCTGAGGACCAAACGACGATGAAACTCGTTTTGGAAGCAGCACCCATGATAGGTCAGAAATACTCCCTCCTCATCAACAAAGCCTCCAAGGGAACCCTTAAAGATTGGGAGAATGAAGAAAAGAGAGGGGATTTTCTTGCCATTTTGAATTCAGGATTGCCTTCGAAGCAAAATTTGCCTGGACCTCATCATATTTTTTTAAATCCTTTTGATCGTTCCTTGGAAGATGAGAGTGATATATTAGTTCCGTTGAGTAGCGATTTGCAACAATTTTTAGAGATGGCACCCACTTTGGAAATCATCAGATCAGATGTGAGAGACCTCCAAATTCAAGATTTTGATAAATTCAAATATGAAATATCGAAAAACGTCTCAGATAAGCGAGCAGAAATTGAGAACAAAAGGCTTGCATGATAAATAACCCCTAATTTGAATTTCATCATATTTCTGCGTATGTGTTCCGTTCCTTCATGCATATTGTGATCAATTTTAGGAAGTACCTCGTTGACATTAATTGAGAAAGGAAATTTCACCTCCAATTTGCTACTTTTATTTCTCTTGTGACTTAAATGACTTAACCCAAAAAAAAGGCGAGGCTTTGCCAGGTTTTTGAGCAGAAACTTGTGTTAACTAAGGTGATCATGATTATAGACTTGATTTACGTATGAATTTATATCTTTTGTGTTATGGAAGAGGTCCATCAAGTGAGAAATGATCAATTTCTATACAGAGAATAAGATGGAAGCATTTTTCAGCTTAAACGATCGGACAGAGCATTTGAGAATGCACTTTCACTGTGTACTCAAGTCCTAACCGCTCAGCCATTAATCGATTAAGGTCAAAGAATATGCTCGAAAGTTTTCAACCAATAAGCTATTAAATAATTCTGAAGTTGCAAACAAAGAACAGAAATATATATAGCAAACTGAAACCACTCTCAACCGCACTTTCCAACACTGTACAAGGGTATATTATGGGGTCTGCGTATTGGAACTTTGGAAATTATTGACTACAACTTCTTGATCAATATCTTATTTTCGGTGTATTGAGGAGCGTGGAAAGGAAATTTGTTTGGATGTATGTATGTGTGCGTGTTTTGTTTTTTTTCTCTCTCTCACCCTCTCCATTTTTCTTCCTTATTTATACTGATTGTTTGCAGATCAATAGAAGGCCCATAAAAAGACGATAAGGTCAAAAAGATATCTTTAGTTTTGAGTAAACTATTCCTCCACTTAAACTCTAGTTCTAACTTAGATACCGATTCGGATTGGCTGGAATAACTATGCTGCTGAGAGTCTCAATTCAAGTTTTTTTTTTTAGGTTGTAGAATAAAGGAAGACGTGTTTTGAATTGATATCAACGCTTTTATGATAAAATACGTATTTCATCGTAATTTTATTCACTTCGAATATATATAAACTTCAGACGAAACTCCAAAACTCAAGCTGTTATGATTTGAAGTCAGGAATTACTTTCCGGCAAATTGGGCATGATGAGCTTTGAAGAAGCCATTCTGAAACACATTTCTCATGGAAAGTATGTGTACAGGGGAGACTCGCGGCATCCTCTTCTAAAATATGAAAACTTAAGATGGTTGAAAAAGGTGTTTATTATACTTGTTATAAGCTCCACGCATATGCTGCATTCAATTCCGTTCTCCAATTTATCTTTCATTTCAGGATCGATTATCTCTGAATATTTCTTGAAAATTGTGGTAGATTCTTGTTTGCTCTTTTCTTTGTCCGATTCTTTTGGATGCTGGCTCAAGCAGACATAATTTCCTTGATCATAATACATCTCATCTCCACATGTAGGGCAATAGATCCTTGTTCTTCTTTCGACATAAGATGCGCCATATATATTACAATCACACAGTGAATATCCTTGATCATACGAAAAATTTGTATGACAAGTCGAGCAAAAACCGTCCATTTAGTGGGAAGAATTGAACTTTATTTGATTAGATAAATATATATATAATTAACATAGAATTTTGTGATTTAAAAACAAGTAGCAGTATTTTGGGTGATTCACTCTCGG
>ENA-UOUE01000863-UOUE01000863.1-compost-metagenome-genome-assembly--contig:-NODE-863-length-22254-cov-4.567299_pt1 | contig 22254 bp, 12 predicted proteins | sample MGYA00238146_ERZ747223 | MGnify/ENA primary metagenome ERZ747223 (study PRJEB28781, sample SAMN06268865) | compost metagenome | isolation source: single cell | place: USA: California, Emeryville, Joint...
GATCCCGCGTATATTGATTTTTTAGCACAGCATATACCTCAGAATATAACGCAAGGGCTGGTAGCCTGCATGGCGTCGTGTGGGTGTCGCTGAGTATTTATAATTTCATTTCACATTACAGATCATTGTTAATGAAGAGCAGTAGGACGTTTAACTTTTAAATACTTGGTAATTTGGTGACGGTGTCTTTGCTGTAATTATGTAGGCATATTTCACGGCTTATATTAAAATTAATCTAAAGCTTGGTATGTAACAAATGTTAAATGTATTGATTTCAGAAGAGCAAGAGGGAGAGTCACGCAATGGCTGCCAGAAAATAACTTACAACAAATTATTTTTTGAAAAGAAGATAAAAAATATGCTTTCACAAACACATTGAAAATTAGTTTACAGCAGGCTCGCACATTCTTACATCAGCTGTTAACCTTGAATCCTCTGTTTATTGCCAAGATATCAGGTAAAGGTGATTTACCAGATTCAAACAACTGTTCTCAGAAAAAATCGTATATATTTAATTTGATAAGTTCATAAAGAGCAGCGATAGTGTTAAGACAGAGTTCAGTTTAAATGCATTTGCTTTGCTAAGCTCTAATTCGCTATCCTACCTCTGTAAAGCAAAGGTCCCATTTGAATTACTCTATTCTTGAATTTCGCACAGGATTCATTGGAATATATCAATACGTTTGTAATCAAGGAAAAAGCCCACGAAAATTTAAAAGAACGAGAGTCATCTATACTTATATTCTCTATCCATATTTAAATAACGCCGAAAGAATGCCTCAAGACTAAAATTCAAGAGGAAAACGAAAAATTATCTTCATTATCTAATGAATCCGCGTTATAAGGGTTTCTAGTCTTAATATCCACATGTGATGCTAGCATACTCATGGATTTTTTGTCTCTACTCTGCGTATTATATGTTTAGACTGCATTTGTCATAGGATATGCCATATGCCATTGAAGTGATGAGCAGAATTTTGCTAGTCGTTAATTAATAAAATAATACTTTTTAAATAAGAATTCGAAAGAAACAATAGTTTGAAAGTAAAGATCCGTTGAACGATCAACTTTGACAAAATCTTTTAATCATTCCTTCAGTTACTCGTTTTGGGCCCGTTGAAGAAATTACCCTTTCAAAGAGAAATCTGTAAATGGAATCGAGAATTTCCAAAGTATTTCAGTTTTTAATTTGACCTTTGAAGACAGCCAGCAAATTGATTTGACCGCTTTCCAGATTTCCATGATGAAGACAAAGAACTCCTTCGTTTTAATATTACTCGGGTGCCTCGTCGTAACTACGATGTCGGTTAGCCTAAGACGCCAGCAACCAATGTTCGAATTTCATGGGCTATTGGAACACATAACAAGCGCCATACCGAATTATACAGGCGATATAAAAGAAATTCTTGCATTCCTTGAGAATCCACCTCAGCCATCGCCAATTTCCTCTGACCTACAAACCACCTCTTCGAATTCACAGTCATCATCTCCGAAAGCGACTTCAAGTGCTAGTAATCCTAATAGCGAGTCAAATCGCTCTCTCGCTGCAGATTCAGATGAAACTAAGAACAAGACGCCTGCAACGAACGCAGCAAATGCAAGTAACACTACGGAACAGACTCCCGGTAAAAATGCTTCTACGTCTGACACACCTGCGGATCAGACGTTAGATACAGCTTCGAAACCCGTGAGTAATGCTACAAATCAGACGACTGACAAGAACGCATCTAAAGCAGACACTCCTGTGACTCAGGCATCAGAAACAAACTCAACATCTGTAAGTAATGTCACAACCCCATCACCTACGAGCAACGCCACAAATTCATCCACCTCGAATAGCACTAACGCCACCGCAGCGAAAAATGAGACAAACGGATCTACAGGACTGGAAGCTGGAGCAAATGGAACAGCTGCATCAAATGAATCAAACGCGACAGCTGCGTCAACTGGACTAAATGCGGCTGCCGGGAATGGAACAGCAGGGCCAACAGGACCAGAAGACCCACTCGTTGGGGCAGGGGGACCGGGATCAGAAGACCCACTTCTTGGGGCACCAGGTGCAGAGCCAGATGACCCACTTGTGGGTGCGGCAGGATCAAAAGAGAAAAATATAACAAATAATACGGTATATCCTACTGGAAATTCTTACCTCGATCAGATGATGGAATGGGTTCTTCATGGCGCGCCTGGCTATCCCTTTGGACATAACGTTATTTTTAACAACAAGACCTTCGTTTACGACTTTTTCTTTCCAAATAACAACAGGACCAATATTTCAGCTGGAGTAGACGGCTATTTGATCATCGCTTCCCGTAAAACCTTTCCGGGCTTACTTTCGAATATTATCTCCATGTCAGTGGGATTCATCGGTCCTTGCGGACTCCATACACCTCATACTCATCCCAGAGGAAGTGAGATCGCATTTGCGGCCCAAGGATCGTTTTACACAGGGCGTTTGGCAGAAAATGGGTCTCCGCTTATCATAAACTTCCTCCGCCCTGGTCAAATGACCGCCTTCCCTAGAGGCAATATCCATTGGGTCGCAAACTTGGAGTGCACGCCTGCAATGTATGTATCTGCTTATGCTGATGAGGATCCTGGCTATTTGGATATAGCCTTCAATTTTTTCCGTATCCCTCCTGAAGTCACCAGTCCGACTTTGGGGTATCTGGATCCTTTCAACATAGAGCTGCTGTCACACTATATGCCTTACAATTTCACGGTGGGCTTACAGGAGTGTGTGGCAAGATGCGGTTTATTCTAAGCAGTTTTAAAAATAATTCATTGTTATTATTCTCCTATTCTCCTAAGATCCAGCTCCGATGTTAATTTTACATACATGCATACTAGTACTAGTGTTTATTTTCTATACCGTGTTGGAATTCATTTGACTAGCAACTTCTCAAGCTAAGACTCAAAGCACCATTAACCAGAGAGAAATTAATGCGATTCATAAATCTGCCAAAATTTTTAAGGGAAATATCTCCTTTGGATATATCAGGTATCAAATAACCCTTGTTCGATGAAAAAGCTATCCTTAACGTTCGCAATACTTTGGAGTACATAAAAAGTTTCTTTTATTAACCCATTGAAAAGAAAAGAGGTGTCGCGATAGGGATTGCTGGCCAACATAAATTAAATGTAAACATAAGTAAAGAGGTTTATAAGCTACATATTCACTTTCAATAGACTATTGAAAACTAATTGAATTGAACTCGCTCAAACCAAACCACATCGTATCAGACACTCATCCAACCCTGTTGTAAAATTCTGTGGAACATGCGCGCGCATATCGTCAATTAAAATAGAGGAAGGATATCCCAGCGAAGGCCGCAATACATCAGTTGGGATTCTAAGAAAGTTTTGTGCAACATTGAGCACATTAGGAATTGCGCTATTAAATGCAGATACATAGTAAGCCGGCTCACAACCCAAGTTAGCGAGCCAGTGAATAGCACCTCTTTGGAATAACGTGGCCATACCAGACCCAACCAGATTCATAATGACTGGATCGTTATTTTGGAAAATAAAACCCGTGGAAAGTGCTCCTGAAATCACAAGTGCCATCTCATCTGCCTCTGGATGGAGATGTGGAGGGTCTAATCCACAAGGCCCCACAATCTCAATACCCATTGAAAGTTCGGTCCATCCGATGAACGGGAAGCTGGTGTTGTCCGCGATGATTTGGACTCCGGCAATACCAGTTGATATTGTCGCATTGGATGGTGGATGGAAAAAATCATAGACATAGAAATTGCCTTTGTCATGATCTTCATCTTCATCGTCTTTATCTTCGTCCTTATCTTCGTCCTTATCTTTGTCATGATCGTCATCGTCATCGTCCTTATCTTTGTCTTTATCTTTATCAGGTTTATCCTTGCCTCCAGGTGGTTTATCTTTGTCTTCGGGATCGACTGATGGATCTTTTTTCGGATCTATTGGAGGAGAGATAGTGTCTGGTAATGCAGTATTTTTGGAGTTTAATAGAGAGTCTCCTGGAGGATCAAGTGGAGGAAGCGAGTCTAGTTTCACTGGATCTTTATTTGCTCCACTTGGATTGTTTGATTGAGAGCCAGGACCAGGACCAGTCGGATCTAAATTTGAAGGATTGTTGTAATTGCGGTAGATTACTGTTGGCTGCTGAGCTGTACCATCTGCCGTCTTAGTAAATGATGCTTGAATTCGAAGATTTAGTGAAACTGCAAATGAGACAAACAATCCGAAGACAAAAGCGATCAAATAATGCTTGCTTTTCATGAGAGGAGTTCCCTAAGAGGTAACCTAAGTTAATTATTAATTAATTACAGGCTGAAGTGAGATTCATTTGTTGGCATCTTTCTTTTTATTTATCCGTTTAATTTGCTCGTTTACTAAAAAAAAAAATTCCTTGCGAACTATCGATAGATGTGTGAAGAGAATTCAAAACAGACAGAAGAAAAAAAAAAACCCAAATCTTCAGAATTCATTCGATATAATTTATTTAAAATGCCAGTAGGAAACCATATAGGTTGCTGTTCTTACGAGGTCTACTAAGCTTGCACGACACTGGAAATAGAGTCCCCAAAAATTGGAAATGATGAAATTACAATAAAAAAAAGGAAATCATTCGATGAATTCGCATTCAAAGCGCTTAAACGATCCCCAATTCTCACCCCAATAGTATTTTGCTTTAGTATCGTGAAAAAAGGAATTAGAATTATATGGCCCTATCAAAAAATCTGAAGTTGATTCAACTAATAGCCTCACTCTGGTGAAATAATACTGCATTTATATCGCCATTCTTCTTAGATTCTCATTAATGATGCTGTTCATTGATACTAATGGTGCTAATTAAACAATTACGATCCCAAAATAGTGCTACAAAGTTACTTAAAAGGGAAGACGAATTTAAACTTACAGGTGAATATACCAACTCCGATAGCTTTTCATTTCGCGGAGGTAATTACAGCACCTTTATTTGTACGAAGTCATTTTGTAGTTCTCCTTTGGAAAAATTCATATTATATTTATTTCTTTTTAATATAAAAAGGACTCTCTTATGTTGGAAATTACCTGAACATAGAGAAATAAAGACTTGATATTTGGGAACTTCTCAATGCTTTCATTTATTATACCATCAAGATCGGCCTTTAAATGATCGTGATGATCTGTTAGTATAAAATTAAAATTACAAGGCTCATTGAAAATGGATTTATCATAGTGTCGGGTGATTAACACAAATAAATATGCACTAAGATTATGACTAAAGCACATTCAGTTCTCATTATTACAATTTAAACCTAATACCTCATTTGATAGAAGCAATTGAGCATTGAATTGCCAACTCAAGCCAAGCCACACCTTATCAGACATGCGTCTAGTCCTGCTGTAAAATTCTGAGGAACATGAGCCCGAATGTCTTCTATCATAATAGGATGAGGATATCCCAGTGATGGCCGTATTATATCAGTTGGAAGCCTAAAAAAATTCTGCGAAACATCAAGCCGATCCATTTGTGAATTATCAAATGCAGACACATAGAAAGCTGGCTCACAGCGCAGGTTAGCTACGAAGTGAATAGCACCTCTTTTAAAGAAAGTCGCCATGCCAGGCCGAAGAAAATTAATGATCAACGGGGCTTCATTTCTTCGAATGAACCCGGTGTAAACTTCTCCTGAAATCAGAAGCATTAGCTCTCGAGCAGCTGGATGAAGGTGCGGTTGCTCCAACCCACAAGGGGCTACGACTTGAACACCCATGGCGACTTGATCCCATCCAATGAATGGGAAACTTCTGTTATCGGCGATAACTTGGATTCCAGCACATCCTTCTGAAATCACTGCGTTTCTTGGTGGATTGAAGAAATCATAAACATATGGATTTTCATACTCCTCCTCCTCGTTGTCCTCTCCATTCTCTGACGATCCTTCGTCTGAACCGCCATTCTTATCTCCCTTTTTGCTACCTGACGCAGAAGAATTGCCTTTTGTAGTATTTTTTGTAGTATTTTTGGGTGGACTGGCAGATGTTGGGGCATTTCCACTTGGTGCTGTTGCATTGGGAACAGAAGATGTTGTAGTATTTGTAAAAGATGGTACATTATTGGGAGAAGATCGTGTATTTGTTGCTCCAGGCGTGGTAGTGCCAGGAGACTGCCTTTTTGCACTTGGTGTGATTGAAGCGGTCCAATTCAAGTCTTTAGGCGTGAAATAAGTAAAGGTATGAGGAGGCACCTCATCGAAATCATCCCACATCATCGCCTTGGACTCCCGGGATCGAAAATTTAGTGAAAGTGCGAATGAAATTAAGAATGTAGAGACAACTGCAGTCAAAAACTGTTTCTTTTTCATGAAATAGCAGAATGGGCAATAGTACGCTCGGGCGTGATATCAATTGATTACAACCCGAGCGAAAATACTTTAAATAATCAAATCTTTCTTTTATTTATCCGTTGATTTTGTTCGTTGATAATAATGAAAATCATCGAATGATTAATTAAAGGCGCCGAAACAGGTAGCTGGAAAAATTCTCATGAATTCTTATATGTTTTTAGAAGTTTCACATCAATATGAATTTCCAAAAACTTTCATTTACGTGTCAGCAAAGCAACCAAATTCTACGTTTACAGGGTGGGCTCGTCAAAAATAGCCAAAAACCATACTTTGACAGTCTGAGGGTAAAGTCATCTCTTTGTGTAGAATTAAAAAGAAAGCTCACAGTTCATACCAGTGAAGTGTGAAGTTCTCGAGGAACAATTGCTGACTTCGTGATCAATTCGAAAAACGGAGCGAAATCAACTTACATGACTAATTTTAATTTCGAAAATTAATGATGAATGCCGTTGAACGGCATAAAATAAGTATTCTTCTTCTCCTTTAAAGCTCTATAAAAAGTACCAGGGTTTGGGGTTTGTTGGTTTGAAAATGTGTGTTATTCACGAATTTCTATTTTTTTTTTTGTTGCTTAGGTAAGGAAGATAGATTTCTCCAGAAGCTTTGTCCCATGGATATCGTTCAAATTTGTGATGGTAGTTTCAAATATTTAATTGTATTCCGGACTTCTGGCAGTAGGACAGAGGGGATAGGTATTCTTCTTGATCATCTTAAATACTAGAATTGATTTGTTTTGTTTGTTTTTTTTTTGTTAAGAACCGAAAAATTCTGAAATATCCATTGTGTTTCTTCTGAAATCAATTGAAGATGGCGAGAAAAGTATCATGCTTCACTTTATTCGAGCTTCTCAACAGCCACACCGAATCTTCACCTCAAGATCTCTATAGTGAAGACAATTTGAAGTTGTAGTTAAGCATAAAGAACCATTAGTATATCGATTGATATATGCTGAGTCCTAGATAAGATTCATCCATTCATAATAAATTAAATTTCAAACTTTTCATGGATATTTCAACCATGGTCAGTCTCATCATAAGTCCTAACTCTCGATAGGGTTTGGATAACCCTATGTACTTCTCTTGGCTGCAACCCAAAACGGTGTATTCACAACTTGGTAAAATCTTGCCCTCTCGGAATCTGCCGACAGCAGTGGAAACCTCACCAAGAAGGGTTGAATCGTTCTTTTTTTTCAATGACTTTCCTATCGATGCAACTCTTTAAACAAATGTTGATTGCGTTGGCAAAAATTTACAATAAAAATCCCTTGAGGCACTGAACAATTAGAGCATCCATGCTCCCGAAAGACAACCACAATGGCACATTCTTAGCTAACATACACGGCCAAAATAATACAGAGTACTAAGACCAATCTCTTCTAAAATATCCAAAAGACAAGCGCGTCAATTTTTCCATATAAACGAGGAATAATCATTTCTTTCGAACTTATCGGTGTCTGAAGCTTAAAGAGCTGAAAGAGCGAGATCTACATCTCATTCCTCGTTTACTCAATGCCTTAGCACTTTTTATCTGTTCTAACTGGGAAGTTCTCATCAGATTCAAATCAGAACCTGATTTCTGGATTTCAGTGAATAAGCAGTTTTTAGAAAAAAGAATTTTTATTAAACGCTAATGACAGCTTTCCAGTTAATTAATTTTGGACTGAAAAACTACTGCCATTTGCTGAATCCAATTAGTGTTTCTCTTTCCTGACCTCGGATCGATGATAATGCTCTATTCTTCTAATGATAACGATGACATCACAGTGGTTTGAGAACTTTTTTTTTTGCAAATTCGAACAGGATGAAAGAATCCAGCATTTGACCATATTTCACTAGCGGATATGAATAATTTTACAAATTTATTCGCCGCTGGTTTTCCTGACAACAAGTAAATTACGCCATTCAGTCCATGGAAACTTTTTCAGCGAGCATGAATATCTGCTTGCCAAGGCCAGTACGCTTTTCCCTATATAAACTTCGATTCCGACATATAACCATATCAAACTAACTATTTCAACTACTAAATCACTTCAAATGACTAACAAAAACCTTCTTATTGTGACAATCTTAGCACTTTCCCTCGTCTTCGCTTCATCACTTGAACTCAGACGAGAGGCTGGAACTCAGCAGCCATTAGCTACTTCAGCTCCTGTAACCACGGATACGCTAGCCGCTTCGACCGTCGACTCAGCACCTGCTGTGAAAACCACTGCAGCGCCTTTGACGACAACTGCTGCTCTCCAGGCAGACCAAACTCCTCAGACATTAAATGCCACAGCTGCCCAAACCAGCGCCCCAGTGACTCAATCTGCATCAAAGCCTTACTATCCTCCTCCTACTTTTCCACCTATCGACGATATTGATGCAAAAATGACTAAACTCATGCTTGCGAGAACCCAAACCCAGCGTATGGATATCCTCAATAACGATAAGGATTTTGTTTTTGATTTCTTTGACCCAAGCGTCAATGTCACTTCAAGAGGCAGAGGAGGGAAAACAATCACTGCGGACCGTGAAAATTTCCCAGGTATATTCGGCAATGGCATGTCCATGACCGTTGGAATCATTGGCCCTTGTGGATTGAACACTCCTCATTCCCACCCAAGAGCGACGGAATTAACCTACGCTATCAATGGGACGTTCGATATTGGTTTCATTGCTGAAAACGGCGCTAGGGTTGTTGCTAACACGGTTTCTCCCGGCCAAATGGCGGTGATTCCAAAGGGCGCCACGCATTGGATCGCTAACCTCGGATGCAGCAGCGTGTCGTTTGTTTCTTCATACAACGACGAAGACCCAGGATTTTCACAACTGGCTCAGACGCTGTTTGACCTTCCTGAAGATGTGCTCACGGCCACATTAGGAGGTGTTGACGACTCCACGATTGGATCTATCGCAGCCAGCATTCCTGCTGACGTTTCCATGGGATTGATGACTTGTCTCAAGAAATGCGGGTTTGTTAAGCCACCTCGCCGCACTCCTACCTATCCTACCTATCCTAGCTATCCAGGCTATTCAGGATATGGCAATCCGACCTACTCAAACTCTAACAATAACAATAACCAAAATACCATTAATTATCCTGACTTTGGATATTAAGGGAATGTGATGGCCGCCGGAAACAATGGTCAGTTACTAAAAGACTTTAAGTAATAATAATAGCAGCATTTTTTGATAATAATTTCGTTATTCAATCATCAAAGTAAATATGAAAAAAATTTCTCTATTCAAAAGTATATTGTGCTTATTTCTATGCGTAATTCAAAAAAGAATAATTCAAAGAAACTCATAAAAATTTTTCGAGGCAGTTCAATAACATCGCAAACACTTTCAAAATAGACCATTCAACGAATTTATAAAGGATATCGTCTATCCCCTTCCTCCATATAATTGTTATTCCAATAGTAGAGAAGATTAGAGCTTTCCTTAACACCTTTTCCACTATTCGCATTTTATATACAAATGCACATAGTTTCATTAAATAAAGCCAGGGTTTTTGATGTAGCTAGAAGTCAAAATGCAGGTAGTTGATTCAAATCTCTGAGTATGAAAGTATGGAATTTATTTACGAGTATCTAAGAGAAACCTATAATTTATTGTTGCTTTGTCCTGAGCTTTCTCGAGTTAAATTATCGTTGAAAGAAAGCCATTAATTAGCGTGTTTATTTCTCTTGTACAGCCTCCTCATCTCTGACCGCTGTTGTACAAAAGAGATAAATTCATTTCAAACGATCCATATGCTATGAGAGCCCAAGCTTCAAATCAAGAAAATCTTTTATCAAACGCACTTTGCTATTCGATTGTGCAGGCTGATTAGGCACAGACTGTTCGGTTTGACCCGCCGCATTATCATTCTCCGGCTGATCCAATTTAAAATTACACTCGCTCTCACTTGCTGATTCATCTAGGTCTAGCGGCTCGAGTTCATACTCAAGGAGATTGAGTTCTCTCAGTTCTAACGGTCTAGAAGAAGAGTTACGAGGAATGCCCAACGGGAATTAAAAAGCAGAGCAATGAAGCAAGGGAAAAGATGAAGATTCAATGGTACCTGAGTACAGGTGTCTCAGGCTCGATCTTTTCAGCAATGATGCTGCTCTTTTGATTTGTTTGTATGTTTTTGTTAGTTATTTCCGGCTCGTCGTCACTGAACTCGTCGGATTTTTCGTGGCCAAGTTCTTCATCGTCGTTCATGGTTTATTTTTATCGTCGTATTTTATTAATTCCTTAAACCTGTCTCAGAACATTCAAAACATTCCAAAGGCAAATCGAGAATATTAGAACTCCTTAGAGGCAATAAACTACATTTCCCTTTAATAATTAGTAACTTAATCTCGTCATGCATTCAGATTTTGACGGGTAACCTTATCCGCGGGTCATCCCACCACCTTTTATACATCAAGAAATATGCTCGAAGATAATTAAGTTTTTAATGCTAATTAGTTGCAAGTAACCTCCGTCAATGCTTCAACCCCTCAGTCGAAACGTGGTTACCATTCAAACCACGAGAATTGGGGTGATATGAATGTGTAAGAACATTTTAATAAAATTTATTAGCCCTTTGACATCGGCTACAGCGTAAATGAACAACGAGGTAATTCCCACAATACTGCTTTTCCTTAAGCTTGTCTCCAGCAAAATCGCCCAGAAGCTCAAAGAGGAGGGTTTTTCCAAGACGTAAACCCCGCGAGACAATTTTTCTATGATACAAAGCCATTGAATATCGGTAACTTATGAAAAATAATCGTTTTGAACTCGAGTTCCACAGACAATCCTAGTTTCCTCGACGATGAAGGCAGAGTAAATAATCAAAGTCAGTTACGACAGTCATTTTTGAATGTATTGGGTGGCGAACTCGGAAACAGTACCTATCAGCTTTCAGTTATTTGAAATAATTTTGAAACTTTGCAGTTTCTGTTATCGGAGCAGCGAAAATTCTCCCTGATCAGTCAATTGATGTGGGCGGCAAAGGGTTTGGTGGCAACATATTAGATAACAGCCTCCTCAAAGAGAGTAAACCATGAGAATTTTCAGAAATAAAGTTTTTTGACCATATAGAAGCACTGTTTCAACCTGAGAATGAGCTTCCAAAGACTGAGGGGCAGCAAGTGCAAGAGGATCATTACAGACTAGGCGAAAAAGTTAGTAAAGGAAAGGGGTCAAAATATACGCAATTTGATAACAGCGAAAGCCAGATTGACGAAGAGCAGCAGCAACAGGCACCACATCCTGTGTTTAAGCAATACGAGGACGATGATATTGATCTGGAATATAACTTCAACAATCTTCTTAACAACATTGAAAATTTAAATCCCGAGCTGCTGCAGCAAAATCCAACGCCTCAGCCTCAGCAAGTACCTCAAAATAATGATCCACAGAGAGCAGCTGGACAAAATTATCAGACAGAAGCACAGCAACAAGCGGCAGTTAACGTCCCAGAAATACCGGAAGAAGAGCTCAACAAAATTTACAATTCTTATGCGGATATTAATCATTACCTGCTATTTTTTTACTCTGGGCTACTTGCAATAAATTGCAATGTTGTGCCGCCTATTACCATTTTTGGAATCATGTGGGCAGCGGATATCCTTGTATTTTGGAAGAATATCAGAGAGTTTCGATCAACGCCTGCAGATGAAGGGGGTAAAAGGAGGAAATACATGGCATTGGCAATCGAATGTGTGCTATATGCGCTCTGCAAGGTGAGTATTCCTCAGATCGTGAATAATTGAGTCTGCTTAGGGGTATATACTGTACTCGCTGAGGGTAAATCCGGAGTTTCTCATGACATATACAATCGGACCGTGTCTCTGTTACACGATAATCCTCTGTGGTGTCGTTGGTACTGTCGGCACAAGCGTTGACGTTGTAAACTGATCTTTTATTGCGTGAAAGGGACTTATCCTTTTGGTGTTCTAGGCCTGGCTCTGTTTCAGATTTCTATTTTGGCTGCAAATGCTAATGGTTTTCATGAAGCTCGATAACCTCATCGATTGGGATTGGAGAGGAGTGTTCTGGCTGTTCTGGTTCATTTTCTTCTTGGTGGCGTTCTACTGCGCTGGTCTCTTGCTTGTGCTGACCTGTCTTCTCTATTTCCTCATCGTAAAACAAATACAAGGCTACCAATGTAACCTATCATAACTAAGCACTAACACATTCACTGAATAGTCTGTGGGCTGCTTTGGCTTTTGGTGTTTTTGGCTGGAAACTCGGTAGTGGTCTTCGGAATCATCACAGGTTTTGTTCGTCAACAAGAGATTCCAACCAATAAATGTAAATCCAAGATCCATCCTAAACCATGCTAATGGGATTTGCAGCCTTGCTTGAGTATTCTATGCTTGGAGGGATCGCCCAGCAAGTTTTCATGATGATTTTCTCTCGAATTTTCAAAAAGCAGCTGAAGTATGATTTTTTCCTTTGAGAGACCATCAACTGATTATTAACTAAGGGAGTTTTTCTTGCAGATCCTTCGTCAAGATACGACTGAACAGCGCAGAAGGACCCGTACATCTCAAAATCTATTCGTTAACTGTAAACTTTTTACGCTACTCTTAGGCAAGGAAATCACCTATGAGCAAGAGCAAGAGAGAAACAATTACCCAGGCTTCTTAATAATGTTTTCGCCAACGTATTTCATGACATACGAGCAAAGAATGAAATTGAAGAAACAAAGACCAGCACTACTTAACAGACTTAGAAACATAAAATATCGTAATAGATAACTCCTCTGGTAGTTTAATCTCCTCATGATATGTAGAGAAAACGCATGCAAAGCGACCTGAGATGATGGCGAGAACCATCCTGCAGAATCTAACAACTACTACCAATAAGAATTTGCTATCGCCGCAAACGTTAGGAGACAAAATGAATCTGATTAGTGATACTAATGCTGTTAGTATCTCCACAGTGGGCAACAAAAAATTCAATTTTCACCAAATGACCAAAGGAACTGATGACACTGAGGCAAAATCTGCTGCATCGAGTTCGAGCAACCTTCAACAACTCGTGTCTCCAGACAGGGTGCTGAAAATAAAGAAGGGTATACAGAATAAGTCCTACATTGATACTCGAGTTATCGAGGCTGCTCAGAAACAGTTGGAACGTGAGAAAAACGTGGAGAAATTAGAGAAAATACAAAGCGAAGGAGTGGATAAGCAGAGAAATGACAATCTTAGTCAAGTAGATAACCAAAAGAGGTATACTCTACCTTTATCTCGCATAATTTACAACGTTGGGTTTAAAGCGTGCTGAGTGAAGGTGACGCAGAGTACGTTGAAGGTGGGCAAAATCTATCGCAATTATTGTCCATTCCTTTGCCAAATAAGCAGGGAGAAGTGACTAAAGATAAGGAAGAGCCTTGTCAGGTTTGCTTTGACAAGGTTCCTGATGCCGTCATTATGAGCTGCGGGCATGGAGGACTGTGCTATGAGTGCGCTTTGATGATATGGAAGAAATCGCCTGATTGCTTCATGTGCAGGAAGGTAAGGACTTAATAACATTCGATCTCATTGATTTGTTAGCCCATTGAGAAAATATTGAAAATCGATGTGAATTCCAAGAAAAGAGGGATAACTAAGGTTATCGGCTCGACCAAGATGGTCATGAAGGATGTTGAGTGCACTGAAGACCAGAGCCAGGTGGAAGATTCTCAGTTTGAATCGAGTGCCAGTCCATCAAGACAGTAATAATTCGAAAGTGATAGAATTAAATAAGAGCCACGAGCCACACTCAGCAGATAAACGATTTTAATAACTATTATTTTTGTTTCTTTTCAGAGATAGTCTATTTCAGATTTGACGAATGTCCTTCCTTAATCGATGATTACATATATGCACATCTTGTGATAATTATTTCTCCTGAATATTATTCCCTTGAATTTTCGCTCATTATCTGTATGATAAATTCCGCTTTTGGTTTTACAGTATTATTGCAATCCTCATTTTATCGAACTGAATAATAATCATGTAAATTGATAAGATCACTATGAAACTCCAAAATGAAAGCATAACTGTGGTGGGCAGCCGACAACTCTGAGTTTGTGACGCTGTGTTTTAATTTTCATGAAAATATTTTTTTCATGGAATCGTGGAATGAAGATTTTCTTTCATAAATACAGAATAGAATATTCAGAACTCTTGGGCGGCTAAACTCATCAGAAAATAAAAAAACTAACTTATAGAAGATAACGCTGCGGTATATATATATAGCCATTTCTCCAGAAATTCTATCGTCCAGAAGGCCCTATTCTCTTTAAATGCATTATTTTGGTGATTTTGTTTCCTCGCTGAACCTCGACACTCCACCTGCATTAGTCGTATTACCGCTGACTTTAGGGGAATTTCCTGCAGATCTATTATCCAATAAAGAGTATCGTTTTCCCGATGAGTTCAACTTGGCCTGCTTATCAGCAGCCTTCTGGAAGTGGGATCCGCCGTCGCTCTGACTATCCGAAGGACTGCTATCATAACCGCTTTTATTGCCCACAGAGTTGCTTCTCTCTCTGAACTGCGAATTTTTAGGACTCTCGCTATCGCTGTCAGCAGCATGCATTTTCATATTTTTGAAGATAGCTGCCTTCATAAGATCATTGCCACCGCCGCCACGGCCTCCTTTCGCGAATTTTGACAACGAGCTTGGGTTAGAACCTTGACTGACGGGTCCTTGACCGATCAATAAAGAGTTATTGTTTGATCCGACGCCAGCAGTAATAGTGTCGGTTCTTCCGTTGAGAACTGGCTGGCCCACGTCAATATAAAGGGAATCTTTCTGCTCGTATCTTTCTTTGGCGTATTTGCTGGTTTCTTGCTTGCCTACGCTTATTGGGCTTTGAATTTCTTTGGAACCAGAGCTTAACGGCGAACTAAGCCAATTAAACAAATCAATATATTTCAAGGGAAAATGTTAATTACTCTCTGCCTTTTGAATCAGAAACATTCTCCGAGACTTTAGAAAAATCTAGAGGAACAGGGACAAAGTAAGGGTGCTTGAGCGCATCAGAGGCTCTCTTTCTGCGCCTTTGATCGAATTCAAGCAGTTCAAGGAGCAAGCTGAGGCCTATATAATATTCATACGAAGTTAAAGTATGAAAAAACATGTGATTGTTAGCATACCTTCCTTGCTTATCTTCGAAGAAGGATTTTTTAACTCTTGCTTCACAGTCGCGATCGCTTCAAACTCGGCCGTGAACTTTCGGTTTACTTTCAAAATCTCAGAAGCGTTTGGCGCGTCAAAGAAAGGATAACCAAACAACCTGGAAAAATTCAGCGTTATTAAACTCTGCACAATGCGGAATTGCTTTACATGTAAAAGAATATACATCCCGCTGAAAAAACATCACATCTGTCATCGTAATACGTCAGAGGATTCTTCTCGTCATATTTGAAGACCTCAGGTGCGATGTAGCCCGGAGTACCGCATTTTTTGAATATGTAAGTGTCGATTTTTATGAACGTCGCGAGTCCAAAATCAGCGATTTTTAGCTTATCTCCCTTATCCAGAAGGATATTATCCGGCTTGAGGTCTCTATGCATGATTCCCTTCTCTGCAAGGTAAGCAAGAGCGTCCAAGAGACTTCTCATCATATTAACAACCTTGATTTCGTTGTAAGTCTCTCTGAATGTCGATTTTTTCAGCACGTCTTGCAGCGCCTTGCCTTGAATCAGCTCCAACACCAAATAAATTGACTTTTCCGTTTCGAAAACCTCGTAGAGCTTAATGATATTCTCGTGATCACAGCATCTCATAATGTCGATTTCGTTGATCATGCTTGGCTACACAGAAAATCAGACGCGCGAAGCGCAATTGAACATTACCTTAGCATTATTCTTGTTCGAGAGGATGATGCTTTCCTTTGTAAAGGCCTTCACGGCGTAGGATTTCCCAGTGGCTTTAGATTCCACGAGATAGACCTTAGCAAAGCTGCCTTTGCCAATCATCTTCAGTGCTTTATAGTCTTCGTGGAAAGTTGTTTGAACGCAGATTCCTTTCAGTGAATCAAACCAATTTTTGATCACATCTTCGTTTTTCGAAGTGAACTCATAGGTATTTCCGTTCTTGGTCAAGGAAAACCCGTTCTGAGGCCCGGTGAGTGTTTTCACTCTTGAGTTTGAAATTTCAAGCACTGCTTCAGGCTGTTTCGAGGAGCTATCCTAATTAATTTATAGAAAAGGACATCATGAGCCGTTTTGTCTAGTGGAAGTTATACCTTGAATTGAATTATGCATCGTTGGTAGAGAAGAAAATGACCCTGAATGAGACTTGAAGAGTTGAGTTGCGTTCTGGTGAGGGTATCAGCGAGGTAGGGTTTGTGCTTCAATGTGTCCCTGAAAGGTGTTTTTTCGAGCTTTTCCCACTCGAATTTGATATTCAGATCATCATCGTCGAAGAAAGAGGGGCGGGTATTGGATGTACTGGCCATTGTTTGCCCGGTTTTGGAATTAACTTCTGAAAGAAGAGGGAAGTAATAAAAATTTATTAAATGCGTAAGCACCCTTTAAATATAAGCTGATTAATTGCTCAAATGTAGTGGTGCTGTTATTATTATTCTATTGCTATTTTTAAATTGTTCACAGAAAACGCAACTTCTAAATAAGGTATGATACATTGCAATTTTAGGGGAGAGAAAGAGAGGTCAATTTGTATGACAACGTAGTTCTCTGATAAAGTAGAATTCGCCTCTACGGTATTGGGAGCAAGGATATAGAGCAGACATTGGTTTCAATTGAATTTTTTGATATTAGGATTTTTCGAAGAGGAAGTAGAATACTTGTTAAGAAGGACAGCATCGTATTATCGAAAGCACTATGCATAGCGAGCTCACACACTACTTGACCTTTAACTACTTAAATGGCAAAAACAAAAACAGATCTTCGGTGTACATGACTATAAATATAACTGAATGCTTTCTGGTTTCATTGTCTTGCCTTCTTTTCAGCAATGTTGAGAGAGCCTAGTCAGGAACAATGGCAATTTCGTTATTTTTTTGGTGATCAAGCACAGAATAATATATTCGAACAGATGTTAAATTATTCAACTTAATACGAGTTGCGAGAGTATAGCATTCTATAAGACAACGTGGCCGAGTGGTTAAGGCGAGAGACTAGAAATCTCTTGGGGTTTCCCCGCACAGGTTCAAATCCTGTCGTTGTCGAATTTTTTTTACTAATAAAATTTGTTGATTTTCTTTTTTTCAATGACTAATTTTGTTTTGACAGAGCTCAACAAAAAAGAAAAAAAGATTGCTATGGCAAAAAAGTTATTTTTTATTACCTCCATTACTGTCAAAAAGGCGACTCAAGGTTTATGAGAAGTTGGCGTTCACAAAAGAAACTTTCTTTTCTTAAGATTAACTCGTTTGAGGATTTGTTTATATATAACCAAACTGCAAAACAAATTAGAGTGTTTCTATTTGTTGAGTGAGTGTTACTCATAAGACATAGTTAAAGTTTTGAACATGTGAGAAAAAAATTCACTCATTAAGTTATTTGATGTCATATTACACGTTGAAATTGAGAAGTAAAATTATAAATTAATAATTCAAAAATTTAATTTCCGAATCAATTGCAATTGCTGCATTTAGATATCATCAACCCAGTTCATGCAGTAACGCTTAAGAGTTGCATTGTCTCTGTCTAACGTTCTATAAACGTTAGGGCGTTCGGTGAGCCAGGTAATGAAATTAATAACAAATAGGTCTTATATTCTGGCTGCTTTACAATAGTGTAATCATGGTAATTCCATAAAGACAATGAATAAAATAACAGACTATCAATTTTCTTTCACACTTGACCATACAGTTTAAAATTTCGTCATCAGGAAATGACTGTTACTTTGATCCAGCAAACATAATATAAACTGCCATGAGCACAAGAAGATTAATATACAACAAATAATTTGAATTTAAATTGGACACACACTATCATATAGTTTTGTAATAAATAACAGGCACTCTGAGAACAAAAAGCTTGATAAACCAATCATAAATAACACTTCCTATATACTAATAAAGAGTATTTATCAATTGATATACCACTCTTCAAACTATTTATTTAATCGCCTCTCTATGTACTTCAGCATTGTCTACAAAGATGGCTTTTTTCCAGAATATGTCGCGCTCTTTTGGCGACGAATTATAGAGATTTATGAGGTTTTCAAGAGCGAATTATGAAGCAAATAGTTGTTAGCGAACAATAAATATATATATAGGTTTTTATTGCATTATTATTGCTTAGGAAACTGTACCTAAAATCACGATAAGATATTTTTTTGTTTTTTTTACATTTGTGATTTCTTCAGCTTCCGTCTCTCTAATGCATATATACATATTCACTCGTTTGGTCGATAATAATTAGAGTTATGATTGCATGATTATGGTTTAGATTCGTTTTTCGATGTTTCACTGTCTTGTCCATATTTTAGTGTTTGCCCCATGTTTTGATTCATCCCTGGGTACATTCCATAGCCATATAAGGGCCCACTGTTAGTATTTGGTGAAAAGAATGGTCCGTTCTGACCTGGTCCTCCCCAATTAGGTCCCATATGAGAGATATTCGGCTGCTGGTTCAATTGATTGGAGCTTTGACTCTGATTTTGGCTTTGGCTGCCATAGGATCCACTGGTCGATGGGCTAGGATAGTTGCTGGGATAAAAGCTCGGATAACCTGGATAACTTTGTCGCTGCGGATACCCGGGAATCTGATTGCTACTCTCAGCTTCCGGATTAAAGCCTTGAGAATGTGTCATCATAGAAGGATTCATCAAGTTACCTGGATGATTATATGACGGCATGTATCCATGCTGCTGGGTCTTCTGGGAGCTCATTGGCATAGACTGCTGTGGCTGTTGCTGAATCTGCGGTTTTTGGATATTTGAAGCGTGTGTGTCCCTTTGCCCTGACGTTTGACTCGTCTGGCTGGGACCAGAAGTTGATTTCATACCTTGAGACTGGTTGAAATTTGGTGGATAGAGGTTCTGGAACTGAGGGTTTTGCAGAGGTGGCATGGACATAGGACCGCCAAATGGGTTATAAGGTGGCGGATTTCCAAATTGTATGTTTGGATCAGGCACCTTATTCTCATCAGACTTAGTTTCTGAAGAGTTCTGATTAGTAGTATTCGTCGTAGGCGGGACCGACATGCCCTGTGTCGCCAGCAATGAGCTAAGGAATTGAGCGATGGAATTCGGTTGATAGGGGTTATAAGGCACAAAGAGCACGAAAGTCCCCTGAGGAACTTGAAATGGTGATGACGCGAAAGGGTTGAACCCTCCTCCCATCGCGAATGGATTCTGCTGAGGGAAATTTGGCCCTAAGAATGGTGGCGGGTAATTCTGCGGGAAAGGTTGACTGCCAGGATACTGCTGCGTTGGTTGCTGTGAAGAGGAGCTTTGTGGGTTACTTTGTTGCATTGGCTGCTGTACACTTTGCCCTGGCAACGAACCAGCCATGGTAGATGTACTAGATGTACCTCCAGTAGATTGGCTAAGTGGCTGACTGCTTCCGAGATCCTTGACTTGAGGGTTTGCTGGAATATTCGAAAAAGGAGCTCTTCTCCTAATGATCTCGTCCTGCACCTGCTTCGGAGTATATTTCTCATTCTTCCCAGCTTCACTTCGATGGTAATACTCCTCTTTCTCATTGCAAAAGAAGTTCTTTGTATCTGCTTTCTTTATCTGGAGTTTTATCACATACAAATCCGTGATCGGCTCGTTCGACTGGTTCCTGACTTCAATGAAAGAGATAGAGTAGTCGTTATTGCCGGGCTTCGGACTGAACCTCTGCAGAGAATTTATCACCGTCTGCTTAAACTGATCGCGCTCTTCAAACTTCATAGGAACTCCGGTCACGCGACCTGTCTCCTCAAAGCCTAAGAAAATCCACCCACCTTCTGTATTCAACATCCCACAAATCGACTTCGTGATCGCTTTCGGCTTCTTTAGCTCTTTAATCTTGGTGATGAATTGGAAGCGCTGCTTGTTTGCGATTGGTATTTCTTCGTTTTCAATAAAGAACGCTCTTGTGGCTACATTTTCATCCATCGGCCCTTTTTCCAGCGCCTTTTGCCCGTCTTTTTTGTGCCCATTTCTTTTCCTCTCACGCTCATCGCTGCTCTTCCGGTCTTTCTTATCTAAGAATGGGATCGCTTGAAGCGAGGTCGCATTATTCGTCGTTGTTAGCGTTGGAGGTGTTGATGTGGGTCGAATGTTATTAAGATCAACGCCACCTTCTGCTTTATCCTCTTTTTTCCCTGGCTCGCCGAACGGCTGAGAGCTCAGTTTCAGCATCCCGCCGTCCTTTTTATCCTTTCCTTTGAATCCCTTCAGTTTCGCTTCCGGTGAGCCAGTTGGGTTCTCCTGCACAATTTCCTTCTTTTGCGCGGCCGCAGATTGTTCGGGCTTCTCCAATATCTTACCAGGCGGAGGCTCAATTTTTGAAGTAGGCCGTTTAATAGTTTCAGCTGCGCTTTTCGTTTTCTTTGGCAAATTGCCTCCTACGCTTCCTGATCCTGCGCTGGTTGTCCTAGATATCCCAGCATCAGCTTCGACATCAGGCAGCTTCTCGTTTTCAGCATCTACTGGTTTATGCGGCTTATTTCGGTCAATTCCTACTCTCGCCTTCAGTATTTCCGTCCAGCAGTCTTCCTCTTCCTTTTTGTGCACGTAAGGACAATACTTATTCTTATCGCACTCTTTGCCGAGGTTTTCTTCACAACTGAACTTTTTATAATAAAGCGGGTGATAGTAGCTCTCAAAGAAATTATGACTGAAAAAGCATTTCTCCTTAAAACGACAACCTTTCTTCTCGCACATCTTCGCGTGGTACTCCGTCTTCACCCCCGTTGGCTGAGGGCTAGAGAGCACTGTTTGCTGTATTACCTCTCTGCGCTTGTCATAATCAAAATGCCAAAACGGACAAATCAGGTCCTTGTTTTTGAATTTTTCAGTTTTCTCCTTCGAAGGGCGATAAGGACACTCGGCGTTGGGGCATTTAAACAATTTGTATTTCAGAAGTTCTTCAATGGTTAACATACTCGCAGCGATTTTCGGATCTATATTTGACAAATTTACTACCCTATTCTTACCTTCTCCATCTTCATCAGAGAGTCTTTTCGCTTCTTCGTCATTTGCTGATTTACGGTTGATTGTATCGCCAGTAGCGGTTTTGCTGTTTCCTTTTTGCGTTTCGACTTCAACTTCTTCTCGTGAGGATACTTTACTTGACTGATCGTTTTCTGCTAAATTTTCCTCAAGAAACCCTTCGAATTCTGATATTTTTTCTCGGAGCTCGTCCTGCACTCGTTCTAAAGCTTTTCGGCTGTCGCTTTTTGGAGGTTCGTCTTTGATTAGAGCTAATATTTTCGTTTCTTCGGCCGTAAGCTTCGCAATTGCTTCTTTCAATTGGGACATATTTTCTGTCAAGGAGAAATCTAAATTTTCAATATACGATAATCGATTTAGCTCAGTTCGAGCTGCATTGACTGATCCTTTTATTTTCTGGTCTCGAGAGACAGCGTATTTGAGCTGAGGTCTGCTCTTTAACGCTTCTTTAAATTCCGATGAAGAAACAGCGAGTTCTACTTTCTTTTTTAAGACCAAATTGATATTTGCTGTGATAAATGGCTCCCAGTACACTACCAATCGGAGGGCGTGAATGATATGGAATTGAAGGGCGAGTCGGAGGATGTTTTCAAGAAATTCTGCATTATCAACAAAAGGACAAAATACCTGCTCGCAGGTGGCTGTGAGGTAGTCTAAAAAGTCAATATACCAAACAGCGAGGTCTTTTTCGCCATTTTGGAGGCTTTTTATCGCTATTTGGGTCAGGTTCTGGATTCTGTTCGGATCAACACTAACTTGGTCAGCTATTTTTCGATAGTTCTGTAGGGTGGATG
>ENA-UOUE01000864-UOUE01000864.1-compost-metagenome-genome-assembly--contig:-NODE-864-length-22249-cov-29.812601_pt1 | contig 22249 bp, 18 predicted proteins | sample MGYA00238146_ERZ747223 | MGnify/ENA primary metagenome ERZ747223 (study PRJEB28781, sample SAMN06268865) | compost metagenome | isolation source: single cell | place: USA: California, Emeryville, Joint...
ATAGTTCTCAGAATTATCGGAATAAGACACCAACGAGACAATTAATCGTTCCTGAATTCAGCAAAGCTGCTTTTCACCCGTCGCAAAGAATGCCCAAACCTAGGATCATGCCTCACTACCGAGTAATTCATTCAAATAAATATGGATTCCTAGCTCCAGCATATGAGCATTCATTTCAGGACCAAAAAGACAGTCTTTACTATCGGCAGCACCAGGGTCAACGACCTCCTCAGCTTTTATCGAAAAATAAATACGACAATTCGAAGAAGCGGAGTCGAGAAAACTTTGTTCCCAGAATCAGCTCGCTAACTCCGGTTAGAAATATTAATAATCCCGGCCCAACTCCTCCGCCTAATTTTCTTCTTGACTCCAATGGATCTCATAATTCAAGAGAAAATCTGAAGCTATCACGAGAATACCATTTAAATCCACGGTTAAGGCTTACCAGATCGCGTTTAAGAAATTCGCAAACTCCGACTGATATGTGTCCAGCAGAACTACGGGTTTGTGGTCAGAAAACAGATTCCAAATATTTGGATATCACGCTGGATGTGAGATCTCCAACTCCGACAAACGAAACTTTAAACATTTCTCTCGATAAAATAAACACGGATGCAAGCTATCTCAAGCCTACATCTTCTCGGGCGAAGTCAAATCATTTGCAAAGAAGAAGAATAAGTAGGCAAAACTCTTCTAGGAAATCTCTGTCGCAATTTGATGAGAGTACTTTGTATGTTAGCCCACGTACAGCGTCTGATAATATTCAAAAGGCTGTGAACGGAGCTTTGAGTCACACAATTCATCTAAAAAATTTATCGTTTTATCAACAAAAGGATACCATTACGAAGAAGAGAATCGGATATGTTTCTTCGAAGAAGAGTGTCTTGTTGAACCATCTTTGAAAGTCCATAGTGGAAAAGGACTCAAATTATTTTGAGCTCTTTTTCTCTTCAATTTTTTCACGAAATACTGACTTGGAAGGCGTTTTGATGTCAATCAATGCAGCTTCTCAGTTCAGTTTAATAATAACTACCTTCGGTGTCAGGTTTGAACTTAACACATTTTTCCTTCAAATTTTTCCTTTGTAATTTAAATACAATTTGCTATTATGCCGGTATAACACCGCTATCTTATTCAAATAAAACCCAACAACCCAATAGAATAGGATAACTTTCCTTGAATGAACAGTAAGGTCGATCTTCTATTTTTCTAGAGAGCGATAAACCATCAGTGTTAGAATCTAACTTTAATTCACTTTCAGAGTTCTCGATCTAATTAGAATTAGAGCGGGTTTAGATTTATTGTGTTTGCCGCTGCAAATCTTAACTTCGAAATAATTTCAAATAGAAAAGAAAAAGAAAGCCAGTAGAAAGATAAGATGATCGTAAGAAACACAGCATTAGACACATAAGCGATTAGTTATTGTATTTGGACTAGGGAGGCGGAGGCAGTCTATTTAGCGGAATGCAAACAGGAGGAGGCTTCGAACAACAGAACCTTCAACCTCAACAATCATTATTCCCTTCTCAATTGGGTGCACACCCACAATCAGTTGTCGCAGAATTCAAGTTAGTCTTAGTCGGTGATGGTGGAGTCGGAAAAACCACATTTGTTAAGCGACATATCACTGGTGAATTCGAAAAGAAATATATCGGTAAAAAACGATCACTTTAGTTCATTCTCACTTTTGCAAATAGCAACCCAGGGCGTGGAGGTCAGTTCGATTGTCTTCTATACGAATCACGGACCAATCAAATTCCATATTTGGGATACTGCTGGTCAAGAAAAGTTGGGTGGCCTCAGAGAAGGCTATTATATTGGCGCGCACTGTGCGATCATCATGTTCGATGTGTGTTCCAGAATAACGTACAAAAATGTGCCCAAATGGTACAAGGATCTCACAAGAATTTGTGAAAATATCCCTATAGTCCTTGTGGGAAATAAGGTAGTTTCATGCCTTCTGCTCAAGAGTTCATTATTTTCGAGTAGGTCGATGCCAAAGATAGAAAGGTCAAGGCGAGACAAATCACTTTCCATAGAAAGAGAAACCTGCAATATTATGATATCTCAGCGAAATCGAACTACCAATTTGAGAAACCTTTTGTCTGGCTGCTAAGAAGACTCCTTGGGTAATTTCTGATAATCATTGTGGTTCTTAACTAATATTATGTACGCATACTTAGAGATCCAAACCTTAATCTTGTCGAAGCTCCTGCCCTTAAGGCTGCAGAGATTGTCATGGATCCTGAGCAGGTACATCTTGATTTGATAAAGGAAGATGATGATGAATTATCATAATAGATTAAAGAAATCGAGAATGAACTTGAGCAAGCAGCCATTGCTGATCTCCCTGATGATGAGGATGAGGAATTCAAATAGAATTATGAATTTGAGAGCTTTTATCTATCCTATCTATCCACTATTTAGCATTTTTCTTTTATAATTAAGAATTATAGTGGATGCATGATATTATAATTCAGTTGCTTATTGATTCTCATTTGAAGGAGCCCACTCCTGTATTTCCAAAATCTCCAAAAAATTTTTCCTCTTTGGTCCCAAGATTTCAAATGGAGTGAGATCCTCTTATTGCAGCCAAGGACTTTCAAACAAAAAGCCAGATCTATATTTTGAAATTTCTAGGCGCCCTACAAAGTTCTTGTTTCTCTCTTAAGAAACTCTTGCAATAACCTCTCCTCAATAAATTGAAAAACTGTTCTAACATACACAACACAGGCAATACTTATGACAACTTATCGTATCTTCTGAAATTCATTTAACAATAATAAAAAGTTAACAAGAGCAAAATAAATTGCAATCGAAATATTCAGATGGCATCAAGAGGTGTATCACGAAATCCCACACTGCAGGATGTCAGTAGGATGAAAAACAAGAGTTACAATTATTCAGATTCAGAAGAGGAGTCAGAGAGAGGTGTACAAGATGAAGAGCCATTTGATCCGCGAAAATACGTTGTACCAGGCTCAAATGTGCGAGATGTTGAAATCTGGAAGGAGGTTTTTGACTTATTTGACGTTGATGGCAACGGCTCTCTCACTCCAATGAATATAAGAAACGCTATGCTTACTTTAGGGTACAATCCAAAGAAACAAATGATCTATCAGTTAGTTTCAGACCTGGATTTCGATGAAAGTGGTGGTGTTGACTTCCAAGAATTTGTGAAAATGATGACAACTAAGCCTTGCGAGAAAGACACTGATGAAGATATCGAAAGAGTTTATTATATGTATGACAATGAGAAGAAAGGCTATATCACAAAAGAAGATATGATCGAGGCCGCTCAGGAAATAAAAGAGGAACTTACAGAAGAGGAAATCGAGATCATAATTCAAGAAATTGATCCAGATGGTGGCGGCAATATCAGGAAAGCATATTGGATGAAATTTATGAAGCAAAAGCAATATTGATTCTTTGACGTTTCGACTTTGAGTGGCTGTTCTTCTGGAACCTGCCTTAAGAGGGAGAGGAAAATGCATAATAACTATCTGAGGATGAGGCTGACGAGAATTGCCTCTGAGCTAATAACTATATGACAAGTTTATCAATGTTTGGTCATTTCTTTCGCAATTTACAAAGAAATAAAGATATTTCCATTCTTTGCTGTACTAGTAACTTTAGAAAATGAATTCAAAAAAGATGTCTGAAATCAGCTTTCTTTTTAGATGACAAAGTCTATTTTGCATTTTTTTGTTTATAGGTGAAGTTACTTTGTTAAAAAGGGGTTAGCCAACGACTCCGAAAAGAGGGTTGAGAACCTTACAATTACGAATAGACATTCAAGAAGAGTAAAATTTGATTCTTCTGATAGATAGCTATTTCTAGTTATTTTTGGATAGCTGTACTTCTGACAAAAGTAAGAAAAAAGTAAGCCTTACTCACAAACCTTATAAAACTAGAAATATTGATTAGCTTCAGAGATTTCTTATGGCTACGTTTGCAATGAAGGTTTTTATAGGTACATTGTTTGGTATTCTTACTTTACCATACGACCGTCTACAAAAAATGATTTCAATAAACTTTTTCATTGTACGACAAGAACAAATCTAGAGTGTATGGACTACTGTTCCTTCTTGAGTTAAATTCATATTGATAGATAGCTAGCTGGCTTTAGGAGTTTATTTAGCAATATAAAGTTAGCTTTGAGTATCAACTAAGCTCAGGAGGTTTAAATAGTTAATTTCCGTAAAAAGGCAAGTTTTTTTATTGAAAAATAAAATCAATTTTTGAGCACTTTGCAGTTGTTTGAGCTTAGCATGAACGATTCTAAAAGCACTAACCTTGACTCTCCTTTAATAGGGTCGTCTTTTCAAGAAAGTAACTCCAATTTATTCAAATCAAAATGTTTATGTAAAACCAAAATCCAGATAACGTGATCTACAAAAACGCTCCAGCCAATTATAAGCGGTTTGGGTTCAAGAGAGCAATATCTTGGCAAGAATATCCAAATAGAACAATTATTACAAATAAACCAGACTATGAACTCTGCGACAACTCGATTGCAACGAGCAAATATACACTATTGACATTCATCCCATTGAACTTTATTGAGCAGTTCAGCAAACTGGCGAACATTTATTTTTTAGTACAACTTATCCTCGATGGAACTATTAACATTCTTAAATGGTTCAATTGCAATTAGATTATCGCTTTTCTGCAGATGATTCCATTGATCTCGACTTCTGATGGAAAGCCTGTTATGTTTTTCCCACTTACAACTATTGTAACGGTCTCGGCGATTAAAGATTTTGTCGAAGATAGGAAAAGACACCAAGAAGACAACCAGGAAAATAATTCGAAAACGCTGAAATACCAAAACGAGAGATTTATTGAAACTCACTGGAAAGACATCAGAGTAGGGGATATAATCAAAGTATAAAACCTCTCAATTCAGCAGTCACTCAATCGGTTCTATTACTAGATTGTTAATAGAGAATATATTCCTGCAGACGTTGTTCTACTCAAAACAAGTGAAGAAAAAGGTTGGGACGCATTGTCGTAGAATTTGTATCTAATTTCATCTATATATTGCGCAGGAGAATGCTATGTTGAGACAAAGAACCTAGATGGTGAGACGAATCTCAAGAGAAAATTTGTGCACAAAGATCTGATTGGCATGTACCCAACGGATGAAAGCGTACTTTGCGACTTTACTTTTTGTTCATTATTATCGCAATCAGTTTTCTATGAAATCTGCAAAAATAGAATATGAGAAGCCAACGCCATTTCTTTATCAATTCACCGGTAACTTAAGACGCGATTTTCATCCCGCCTGACTGACCCACCATTCTAGGTTCACTTGAAATGCCTAGTCAAGGTTTAAAAATACCTTTGGATGCCAACAACTTCCTGCTTCGCTCAAGTTCACTAAGATCTGATTATGCAATTGGAATGGTTGTTTATACAGGGTAACTACTGAGTGAATGACAAATGAATAATTGTTGCTGTTGTGAAACCAGGCATGAGACAAAGATTATGCTTAATAGCGTCAAAGCGAGACCAAAGGCTAGCTCACTTGAGTCCTCCATGCAAAGCCAAATCATTCTGGTCTTTGTCATTCAGGTACGCGACGACATTCATTTCAGCGAGTTCGATATTAAAAATACTTTCTGCAGCTGGGTTTCTGTCTTTTCAGCGCAATTTATTCCGTTATTTGGACCAGAATGAACAGAAGGGGCAATCATTACCTGCCGTTATCTGAGGTTCTTTTCCTGGAATTTTTTGCAAGGTTTGGAAATTGGATGCTCTTATTTACGTAAAACGCTTTCTCAAAAACCAATATTTAACAAGGGGCAAACAATGAATAGGAATTTTGTGCCAATTTCGCTTATCGTCACATTGGAACTCGTGAAATTCTTCCAGGCGAAGATAATTACAGGAGATAAAAAAATGAAGAACCCTGAAACCGAAGTTTCAGTCGGAGTTCACTCATCAAACTTGAATGAAGAGCTCGGACAAGTCCAATATGTCTTCTCGGATAAAACTGGAACTTTAACCTGCAATAACATGGAATTCAAATACTTAAACGTGATGGGAAAGAGCTTCGGTATAGTTAATTAAGTCTTGGCAGCAATTAGCTTTTTAACGTAAATGAAAAGGTGATGACAGGTCTTATGATAAAGTTGACAGTCTTCCAGCTGTCACAAATGTTGACTTCCAAGATGCATACTTCTTCGATGCAAAAGCTAACGAAAACGACGTCTATCACGAAGCAGTCCAGTAATTTTCCAATAAATTTTCGAGATTCATTGAATCAATTTGAATTAAGTGAAAATCTGCGATTGCTCTCTATTTGTCACACTATCTACACCGAAGAGAAAAATGGAGAAGTCGTTTATAATGTAATTACTTCTCTATCGTTAGGGTTTACCTATAATGACTTGTTTTTTGCTTAAACCAGGCGTCCTCACCTGATGAGTTAGCACTGGTTAACTTAGCCAAACTTGCAGGATACAAATTCTTAGGAGTTGACAGCTCTTCAAATGTGCTCGTTGATGTCGATGGCAAAGGCACTTTGCAAGTGAAGTTATTGAACGTTCTGGAATTCAACAGCACGAGGTTCAATTGCTACTAACTCTTCGTTATTCATTGCGATTATTACATGTAGAAAGAGGATGTCTGTTATCATCGAAGATGAAAATGGCAATATTGTTCTCTATTGCAAAGGAGCTGATAATATTATACTTGATCGCATGGACCGCGACGCCAAGTAAATTTAAACCGCATTACATTTCCTAAAATTGTGCTATCGCCAAGCGTTGGACATATTGGAACGATCAATGAATGTCTAAAGGGATATTCCCAAGTGGGCCTCAGAACATTGCTACTTTCAAAGAGAGTTCTCGATAAAAACGAGTACAAAACATGGAATGAGGAGTATATGGTAAATGGATGTCTTTGGGTCGAAACTAAAGCCCTTCAAGGCCGCGTCAATGGCGCTAAAAGACCGCGAAGAGAAGATGATGCAAATGCAAGAGCTGATAGAAAAAGATCTATTGGTGATCGGAGCGACAGCCATTGAAGATAAACTTCAGGACCAGGTTGGAGAGACTATTGAAGCTCTAAAATCCGCTGGAATTAAAGTGTGGGTGCTTACAGGTGACAAGGTGGAAACTGCTATCAATATAGCATATTCATGCAAACTGTTGAATGATTCCTACAAACGGTTTGTTATCGATGGGAAATCCAAAGAACAGGCTACCCAACAGCTTACAACTGCCGTGAATGAGGTACTGACTATCATTTCATCATCCGACTGACTAATGATAATGGCAATTTGTATAATACAGGCAAGAAAAAGTGGCAGATACGCTTGTATCATAACGGGTGATGCGTTAATCCATGCTACTGATTCAGAGGAGCTCAAAGAAATGGTATATTTAGACTAAAAAGCTGTTTAAAATTGATTCGATCCAATTCAAGCTCTTTGTAGTATGTTGTGAAGCAAGCGTCGTAGTGGCTTGTCGTGTTTCGCCAGACCAGAAGAGTCAAATAGTTAAACTGATAAAGGACAATGTAAATACTTTCTTTTTCTACATAAGCAAGTATTCCATTCATTATTCAGTTGCCCCATGTTACTACGCTTGCAATTGGTGATGGCGCCAACGATGTTAGTATGATCACAGCTGCTCACGTTGGAATTGGTATCCGAGGCGTTGAAGGGCAGCAGGTAATAATGCAAACTTCCTCATTCTCGAAGCTTAATCTTGCTTTACAATTTCTAGGCATCAAGAGCAAGCGACTACGCAATTGGAGAATTCAAAATTCTGAGACGACTTCTCTTGTATTATGGAAGAGAATGTCTTCGAAGAAATGCCAACCTCGTCCTTTATAATTTTTTCAAAAATCTAATATTGATCATTCCTGGATTCTGGTATTAACTCAATTGATAAACTTCAGCTCACTGTTTCTTTCAAGGGTCGCATTTGAGAACGGATTCTCAGGGCAGATACTTTTCGATCCGCTCTTATTCCAGCTCTACAACATCACATTCGCCTCAGTTCCCATCATGATTTATGCGCTAATTGATAAACAATACACTGGCGCCTTCTTAGAGGCGAATCCCAAATACTACCAAGCAGGCATTAAAGGAGAGTATTTCAATATTAAGAAGTTTTGGGTTTGGTTCTTCGACGCATGTGTTCAATCGATATTCATCGGAATTATCCCGTAAGAAACAGTTTTCTGGGCAGAATTTTGCTTAAAATTCCACTTCGTAATAGCTTATGGGCTATGAGCGCTTCAAAGGGTGCTACTGGTGGCAGAACGAGCGAATTCTGGGAGATAGGAATGTTGATCTATACCCTAATTATTATAGTGGCAAACATCAAGATTCTGATTATCTCGTCGATTCACAACGCAATCACAGTCTTTTGTGTTTTCGGTAGTATCGCCTTCTACTACGTGACTTTTTACATATTCAACACACTCAAATTCGACTACTTCTCTTATGGAATCTTCAGAATGTAACTTAATCTTGGTGAGAGCATGGCAATAACTCCAAAATAGGATATTCCGAAACCCAACAGCATGGCTAGCAACTCTTTTGGTTGTCGTTGCGACCTCAGCCGTTGATCTTGCTACAACGGCCACTAATCGTATCCATTTGAGTATTTTTCTTCGTTTAACGCTATTCTGTCTAGAGCTGGATACATGGAGCAGAGCACAAATCAAAGAGAGAAAGCGAAGAGAGGTAATTTTTTCTCAATTTAGAATTGCTGGTATATTTAACCTTTGTTAGACACTGCAACCTCGCAATTTTTCTCAGAAGGCACGTGAAATCTCCCAAAGAGATCACGAGATTATGCTATAAAGCTACAAAACACTGCAACTGCACTCAGAAAAAAAAAATGAAGAGTAGAAGCACCATGGGCTTAAATGAACATTTTTTAATATCTTTTATGACTTCTGTCGAATGGTCCAGAATAGCAGAATAGTGCATTTTTTCCCGTACCTATATACATACTAAGTACCAGTCGACCCATCTCATTCCGTGTCATAAAAGAAAGTGAAATGAAATTTGACATTCTCGCGTTAGAAGCAAAAATTCTTGCAGTGATGAGTGCGATTTATCATTACATTTAGTATCATGGTCAGTGCTTTGAGAAACTCACATTTTATACGAACTAAATTAGAGAGAAAAAGTCAATTTTAACTACGAGGCGATTCTTTTTATATCACAAGGGCAAGTCAGTAACCCAAATTTTTAGCATAAACCATTGAGAAAAACAATTTCGTAGTCAATGACTAGCAGATTCTTTCCTTAATTATACAGATGTCTTGAAACACTTTTGCACTAGATAGAATCTCCAATCTGTTTCAAGAGGTTGTCCACGTATTCTGGATCTCTAGTAGTATATTTTCCGGTTGTCTTTGGGATTGAGCATAACTCCACATTATTTTTGTTGATCTAATAATACAAAGCAATAAGCTGCAAATCATGCAATGTGTGTTTCTACTTTTTCTTCCATAACTTGCTTAAGAGCAGAGAGAGCAAGCTTTTCAGCATCCACTAAGCTGGCTTTCTAGAATTTTCAATTGTTTAGTTTTTTGCCAAGCAGAGAGGTTCATTGATTACTGGATTGTAGCTGGTTTGGAGAATTGATTGAAGACCCTCATCAGCAGCACCCATACCTTTAGCTTGGTACTTGATCATTGTTCCTGTAGGATCTGTGTGATAAAGGCAAGGTCCGGTCTCGTCGACTCCTCCAATCAACAGAGCAACACCGAAAGGTCTGGCCTGAATGAACAATTTAGAGGATCGATATAGCTAACGAAAGTACCATTGGTTTTTTCTTTGAGGTTTCATCTCCTTCTCCGAAGTGAAGTGCCAAGTCACTGCAAGCTTGAGTGAGAGTGTGAATCTTGATTGGCTCGTTATAAGTGAATTTGTGATTCTTTTAAAAGTGAGGGAGATTAGATTCAATATCTCGTTTCCTTAATACCTGAGCCTCAACTCTCGCATAATCAACAATTGTTCTAGCATCGGTAACAAGACCACTCAAAGCGGCTCCAATATGGTCGTCTATCTGTACAATTGGATGAGAAAATGTGTTTGCGCGAGAAAAAAAACTTGGGAAATCTTTTCGATGCTCTTTGGTTCCAATAATGACGAAGAAATTCTTCTCTCCACTGCAAGGACAACTCCCTCATCAACAGTGATACCAATTGCACTTGAGCCGAGCTAAGCATTAACCCATTAGATCTTTTAGAGGAACAATTAATCACCTTGATTGCCTCAATAGCATACTCAACTTGAAGCAATCTGCCTTCAGGAGAGAAAGTGTTTATACCTTTATCGTAGTCGCTACTAAAGTGGGGGTTAGCACCCAACAGTTGTGAAATTTACTGTGTTCCGAACATGGGAAATTTTTTATCTCAAATATCTATTTTGTATCTTATTTAATTACTTTGAATCTCAAGAGACAAAATTGCAAAACTCTGGTATCTTCAGCATACTCATATGAAAAACGTGTGAGGTAAATTCTTTTACGATCTTTAGAAGAGAAAGCCAAAGTGTACAATCAACAAACAAATTTTGCGTATATCAACACCTACATGTTCAAATCAGGTCGGAGATATTATCTAAAAACCGCCTCTGCCGCCGCCTCGGCCTCCTCCGAAACCACCTCTGCCACCGCCACGGCCTCCTCCGAAGCCGCCTCGGCCTCCACCGAAACCACCTCTGCCGCCGCCGGCGCCACCACGGCCTCCGCCGAAGCCACCTCGGCCTCCACCGAAACCACCTCTGCCGCCGCCAGCACCTCCTCCTATTAGAAAATTTTATGTGAGTCAAAAATTAAAAGCAAGAAATCTTACTTCCGCCACCACGGCCACCAACACCTCGTGGTCCCTTAGGGGGCATCCTCTTTGCCTTGTTTGTAAATACGTCCATTGGAAGTTGATCCTCTGGAGCCATATATACTTTTTGTCCAGCCTTAAAGGAGTCTGGTTTGATACCTTGAGCTAATTGAATAGAAAACATCTAACAATAAAGGAGAGTCAATTAATAATCATCAAGGAGGATGTATTACATAACTATCGAGTTTTCCGAGCACTTCGTCGATCATGCCGATCTCTGATTTGTTTTCAAAATATACTCTTCTGGTTTTTGGGACTTTATCTTTAATAATTCCTTTGCAAAGAATGTATTTTCCTTCGACTGCATGCATGAACTCACCGACAGCTATGAATGGTTATTAAGTTCAAACGTAGATATAAAGGTGGTTACGGATGACAAAACTTGGAGGACCTTGGTCAAATCTTCCTGCACCTCCTCTTCCTCCGCCACGACCGCCACCTCTGCCTCCTCCGAAGCCACCGCCTCTACCACCGCCATAACCACCACCTCTTCCTGAACCGCTTGCTGGTCCTTGTTTCATGTTTCGCAAATAGTTTATTAAGATTTACTTAATTAAGCTTTTCTCTTTTAATTGTTTTTGATACCTTGGCAGTCTACATACACATGAATCCAACGGCTTAGAGATAAAAATTGATATTGCTCTTTTTTCAGAACAAGTGCTCGATCAGTTCTTGTCTACCTCCACCTTTTATTACTTGCTGAGGATCCGCAAGCTTAGTTAGACAAATAATAACTCTGCCTTGAACGCTAAACTGCATTTAGTTGGAAATGAGTTGGTCGTCCTCACAACTTTGTTCCAAACAAAGGATCATTGAAAGTGAGTTGACTGGTTTGTGCTTTCAAGAAATTTGTTCTTGCTCCACCCAAAAAAAGTGGTTACAGGAGGTCCTCATTCTCTGTCCATTCTTTATCAATAGAATTCCTCGAGTGTTATAGATTCTATATTGGACTCACATTCGCAGAGAAGCTACAGCATTTATTTCAGATATCGGATGCGGTCTACCTTCTCAAATATTTTGTCAGCCCTAGTTTTCATTCTCTTGACTTAGCAAAAATATCATGTTGTTTATTGAGCAAAAATCCTCTTCAACAGCAGACAACTGATTGCGAATTGTAATCATATGTCGATAATTAGACATTTCAAAGTAATTTTACATCTTGACAAATAAAGCTAGCATAAACCTCTTTGGCATTTGGCTATTCGATATTTCTAACAGAATTTTAATAAATAGAGAAGTTAGCATTCGCAGAATCAAATTCGAATATAAGTTAATTATAATTTCCCGGAGTTTTGTCAATAAGAATTATTTGAACAATGAATGAATTTGGCAATTCAAACGCCAACCCTGAAAAAAAGCCAGAGATTAAACCAATACAAGTGGAGTTCGCAAAAATATTTCATGAAAACAGATTAGACGCACTCTCTAATGGTACTATCTCTCTCACTTTTTAATTATTCTGACCACAAAACTTTTTTACAAACAATAACAGCAAACGATCTTGGATTTTCGAGCTCGAACTCAATAGCTGAAGAAGGATTTGAGCATAACTTTTCACAATTTGCAACTCCTTTGAACCCACGATTATTTCAAACCGGTAGCTTGTCGCTTTTTTCTCCAGGAGGCCTTCTAGCAATGAACTTTTCGCCAATCAGAAATCCATCGCCGTTTTTTCTTCGTCAGAGCATCATTAGCCTCAGTAAAGACGATAAAGAAGATAAAGAGCTAACTTCTGAGGTCATTGCGCGCGCCCAACAACAAAATCAAAGACGAACCATGGAACTTGAACTTGAAAAAGCTCAATTTCAAGGGCAGCGTGATGATGGGATAAAGGAAGAGAAAATGTCAAACGATAGTGATAATGAAGGGGTTGGAGGTATGGGCGGTGGATTGTTTGATACTCCGCTTACATCTATGTGGATGGATTCTAACACAAAAGCCTCGCTAACTATGAGAAATGATGAAAAAGTGAATAAAGAGCAAGTGTTCCACAATAAGCCTGAGGACAGTTTGCCTTCTCAGTCAATCAGTTATCAATATCTGACCCATAATAATCCGGATTTTCCTCAACCCTTATTGCATCAACCGCTTTTTGTAAGACCGAAAAAATTTGGAAGGAGATTGGAGGATGAGTATGAAGATGATCAAGAGGATTTTGAGATTAAAAAACCAGCAAACCCTCAGGCCGCAGCTCCGCTGCAGAGCCTGAATATTTTGAAGCAGCATCAAAAAAGAGTTGATGAGATCGAGGAGAGTGAGACGAGAGTAACAGGAACTCTCGCTAAGGACCTCGGGCCTCTGTTTTCGAAGGCGTCTGAGGCCGTGAGTGGTAGGTTTATATCTACTTTAAACCAATCATAGATTTTGCAAAAAGTGACTTAGAAGCCGTGCAAAATAAAAACTCGCGAGGGCTGCGAGTGTTAACTTTGAAAGTCAAAGAAATTGTAGCGATCAAGAAGGAAATTTCATATAAAAAAGTGGCAGAGACGCTCAGCAACGAGATTGGAATGCAGCTGAACTTTGATTCTGGGAAAGCACTTGTAAATGTGATGACTGTGCAAGTTGCCTGATGTGATTTAGATTAAAGATGAGCAGAATATCAAAAGAAGAGTTTATGATGCTTTGAATGTACTCGTTGCTGCAAATGTCCTTAAAAAGAAGGGAAAGAATGTTTGTTGTATTGAGGATCAACCCGCTGCAGGTAAAATTAATAGTGTCCCCCGAATTTAATGTTGCTATCTCTAGGCGGCCAAATCCAAAAGCAATTAAAGGATCAAATACTCAACCTTGAGAGTAGAATAGTAAGCATGATAACTTCTCGACTTATCAAACCGTTAATTGCTTTAGCATAATGCACAAGAAAGAATTGCCAAAAAGAAAGAGGCCCTTCAACGCCAACTCCTTCAATTTATAGCCATGAAAAGTTTAATAGACAAGAATAAGTTTCAGGCTGAACTTTCTTCTAAAGCAAGGTCAAAATCAAAAAGTAATCATCCAAGTTTTCATTCGCCTTATGTGTATTCGATTAGGTAATGACGAGAGAATAACTTTTCCATTTATTGTATTAGAGAACACGTCTAAACCAGTAAACTTTCAACCTTTTGTGTTGGATTATAACAAAGAAATTAGCTCAATTTGCACATGTCTAAAGATCTGAGAGAGCTTAAAGTTATCTCGAACTCAGAAATCAATATCTACGGGGATATCGATGTCCTTTTCCACTTGAACCTCCATAGAGTTTCTCAAGAGTTCTTGGAGGCTAATCTTGCTCCAAATCTTCGGCGTTATCTGCCTGAAAATTATCTTGCCGGGCTCAAGCAGCAATCGACATAGCGCATAAGAATATTTTAATATCTCATGATACCTATAATATTAGCAACAATTTTCCTTGAAATCTAACACTGCACAAACCAATTTTCCTTAGTTATATATATATCTAGTTGTGATTGCTGTAAATCTATTGTAAATAATGGTCTACTCAACCAATCTTCCTAACGACATCCTGTATTTTCAGAGTTCTCTGCGGAACACATTAAAGTAGCTTTAGACCTTTATAACACTCTTAGAGAAGGCATTGGAGTCGCTTTAGTATCATAGCATCGCTTTGTAGTTCTTACATTAGGAAGTGATAGAAAGCAGAAGTGAGCAATTGCATTTCAACTGGATGAATTTTTTGCAAGAGAAAGAACTCATATATCCAAATATTTCTAAAAAGGTGGCAAAAGAAAAGGTCGAATTTTAAAAATCTTTGACATACAATTTACAAAATTATTGAATCAAAGAAATAGCAATCTCGAAGAAATGTTTCCAAATTTCGGCAACTTCGGTGTAAACCCAATGAATATGACGAATCCTACCGGAAATCCTAATCCTAATATGATGCCCAACCCTGGTAAATTACAGATCTTGATCTACTGCAGTTTGTTTTTGCTTTTTTTCTTTATCATAATATTGTGATCGAATTATCTCATCCCTCCCATAATAATAGGTATGGGTAACTTCCCTCCAGGACTCATGGGAGCGAATCCTCTTATGCCAGGTTAAAATTCTCCACCAACTGAATCAAACTCATTATTTGCAGGTGGCATGCTGCCCGGAGTGTTACCAGCAGGCTTTCCCAATCCATTGCTTCCAGGAATGGTGAACCCTTTATTACCAGGAATGATGAACCCTCTTCTCCGTCCAACCACTTCGCAGCCTGGAGCTACTCAGCCAAATTCATCAGCAGAAGTAGTTAAAAAAGTATTTGTCAAAAACATCCCGCCAGATGTTTCGGACACATTCATGGAGCTCTTATTAAAAGTAACACACTCTCTTTGAGAAGCAAAATGTTGATGAATTAGGATTGTGGACCTTTGGTCAGCTGGAAGCGAACTAGAAATGAAAAAGACATTCCAGTCTCATTTGGTGTTTGTGAATTCGAGGATGTTGAGGGTGTTTTGCGCTGTCTCAGGATTCTGAATAACCTTGAGCTCTTGAATAGCAAGCTGCAGATAAAACCATCGGATAAAACCGAGCAATATTTAAAGGAATGGAGAGAAGAAAAAAAGAAGGAATGGGAGGAATACCAAATACAAAATGCCAACGAAAATTCCGGTGCAATGGCGGAAGATTTTGACAGTTATCTGCAAAAGGATGATGAGGCAGCGCTGAATAGGATCATGTTGCACATCGAAGCTGTAAATAAAGATATGCTATTATAATTCCAACATGTGCATTTCTTTTTAGTTTGATGTGAATAAAGTCAGAGAAGCCAAAGAGCGTGAAGAAGAAAAAAAGTTTAAACATGAAGCGGTGTGATTTTGTAATGTTTTGTTATTTTTTTTAGAGAGCATCCGAGAGAAAGAGAGCGAGAAAGCAAAAAACGACAGCTGCAAAAGGATAACGAAAGAGCATTCAAAAAGAAGTTATCAGAATGGTTGCAACGTGAAGAACAGAAGGTTTATTGATATTTGCGCGATAGCTGAAACGAAATTTTTTTTTTCATTATTATTATTCAGGAAAGGGAGAGAAGGAGAGAACGCGATAGAGAAAAAGAAAAACTTAAAGATCGTCAGAGACTTCTTGAGAGGGAATTGAATTATGATTCGGATGAAGAAAGAAGAAGAAATACCAAAAATCCAAAATATCTCGAGGATAGAAAGAAGATGCGCCAGAAAGAAATGTTTGATGCTTTTCAATTGAGCGATGAAAATTTATTTGTTATTTGGCTTGGTTTTAAACAATAGGGAGGAAGATGAGCTTGAACGAAAGAGAATTGAGCAGGAGGAATTGATGAAGAAGGAGGCGGAGAATATGGCTCCGCTCGAAAATATATTGCCCCAAGAGCCTGAAAATGTCGACATGGAAGTGGAAGCTCCGAAAGTCGAAAAGAAGCAAAGGAAGAAGTTTGTCTTTTCCTCTGTTCCTGAAGCTAATGAGGCCTCTCAACAGCAAGGGCAAGATGGCCAAAAGATGCAGCTCGAAGGGGCAAACCAGGGACTTGGCTTGTAATTCTCCGACCCTAAGCTCTCATTTTTAACTCTATTATTAGTACATCTGAGGCTGGAAGCATTTCGTTTAACCTTGCGAAAGGACAGAAGACGGCAACTGTGCAGCCGACCACAGCATTTGCAAAGATGGTAATTCATAGTTTTTCTACTGTTCTGTTTCAAAAAGAGCGCCCTAACCTCTGTGCTATTAAATTTGCATCGTTCATGTTGGAATTAGAATCAGGATATGGAAGAAGAAGACTCGCTTTACAGTCGAAAGCATAAGCCATTGTCGATAATGGAACGTGCTCAAGAGCAAAATGTTACTAAGCCGGTAATCCAAGAAAACGGTGCCGCAGAAGAGAAACAACCAGACGCTCAGCCACAGCCAACTGAACAAACAGCGTAAAAAATTTAAAGATAGCATCATATATAGTGCTGATCATTATTGCCTATTTAGACCGAATGTTCAAGCGGTGAAGCCTGTTTTGAATGAAGATATCAAGAGAGAGCTCGAAAAAATCATTTCGAGAATTCCTAAGTCCAAGAGCGAGCTTTTCGATTTTCCAATTAACTGGAACCTTCTGGCTAAGGTAAACGCTTCTAAATCATAATTAGGTTTTTATCCTGGTTCTTTCAGAGTGACTTAATAGAAAAAAAGATTAAACCATGGGTGTCACAGAAATGCAAGGAATATATTGGCGATGAAGAAATCAACTTTATAAATATGATTTTGAAGAAGCTTGCAAACCGAGACTCTCCTAACGATATCCTCAAAAAAGTTTCAATCGTTCTGGAAGATGACGCTGAAGTAAAACCCAAAACCACTTGTTATTAGATCATCTAACAAATTTGTTAACACCATAGGATTTTGTCATCAAAATGTGGAGAATGGTTATTTTTGAGCTGTTAAAACTAGAAAGCAACATTGGACAATAGACTTTGTTTATATTGAAGCTTTAAAGTAAATCTTCGAGTTAATAAGCCTGTATTGAATAACTTGAGATTTAATTGTGTGAAAATATTATGCACAATTTGAGAAGAAATCGTTTCTAACTAACACAAATGCCAAATTTTCTGAAATTTAGTCGCAGAGATTTTGAATCATATAAATGAACTGGGTAAATGCACATTATCGAGTTTTGTGCTGCACATAGAAAACCAGGCCGATATTATACAGCAAATTCTTTTCTATTCTTGAAATATCCGGTTAGAATGTACACCTGAACGACTGCGATCACAATCAGAACGAAAATTTTGAGAAAAGCGCTCCATTGGATCTTACTTTCCAATGATTCAATTGCTAGTGTTCAAGAAAAATGTTTATGGTGTTGTATTGAGTGAGTTGTAATTACATTTTCTATGGACATCTTCTCTTGTGTGCTGATAATGTTGGTTTCTGAAAATCTGCTCAAGCGATTTATATGCCTTTCTGACTTCGACACTTACTTGGTCCACATTGTCTATTGATTAACTTGAGCAAATTGAATGAGTAAAGCGAGAGTAACCTGTGACAGGGTTCTTTTCCGCTTTGTCTCCAATGGTAAGGTCAAAGGACAGAGTTTTTGGATAGCTGTCTAAGGCTCGCCAGCAAATTCTGTATGCTCCAGCATTGCTTGCCACAAATTCAGTGTTTGCTTCTCTTTGATTGAAGATTTCCTTCAATAATCTGCCATTCAAATCAAAGGCCTAAGTTGTACACAGATCAGTTGAGAATAATATGTTCTGGACCTTCATCGAAATTTGTTGTTCATTTTCTCCTGAAGAAATATAGTTGATAGTTAGTTTATCGTTGTCCGCAAGATTTTTATAAATGCAGAAGTCCTCACGAGGAAGAATTGTTGTGTGGATGCAGTAACTTCCGACGATGAATGCCAGCAGCAACTGCAGCAGGAAAATTGAACGCATATCTATTTTTTTAACCTAATTATTTCTCTTTTATTGATTTAAATTATATTAGACTATTCTCTAAACCTTGTTTCAATCATCAGAGACTGCTCCTAAGGTTCGAGAAAAGAAATGTATAATAACTGAAACGACACCATTCTCTGTACGTATTTTCTTCCTTCCTTGACGGTGAATAATTTTTTCTTAAAACCACTTAGTTGAGTTTTCGGAATTTGAATAATATCATGAAAATAATTGCATATTGGCTGATGAGTAAATTCTAAAGCTTTAAATATGTCGGTGCCATTCAAGTGACGTCATGTGATTGGCAAACAAGACTAAGCTCTTAAGCTCTCATTTTTCTTAGTTTCTAAATACTGTAAGCGATGAGAGAACCTATCCTTTTTGATAGATTTTATTTAAGTGGGATTAATTTGTAAAAACGCAACTCATTCGAATTCGATACGCTCAAATCCCAGATATGACCAGCAAGGTATCTACTAATACCAACCAGGAGACTCCCATTGAGAATGTGAATCCAGGAGACGACATTCAAGTAATAGAGAGCTCCGTTAAAGAGCTTTTGGACCTTGTAACACCAATTCTATCATATTCACGTTAATTTGCTTTTCGACCTCCCAAAAGATGCTATCTTACTTTGAAAAATTCATTCAAACAAAAGAAGACGTGGAAGCTATTGAAAGCAAGTTGAATGATTATGAAAGTGTGGTTGAACTAGTCGCCGTTATCAAAAAAGTTTTTCAACTCCTGACTAAGAAAGTTGACATCGCTCTTGAGAGGTGGATCAGCAGGATTTTCTAATATTTATTTTATATCTGGGATCAGTGCAGATGGAGAAGGCTATCGCGAGCTTGAGAAAGTGACGCAGAAATATGAAGGAGAGATCAGAAATCATATAAGGGTAAAAACAAAAAAAGCCAGAGAATTCAAAAAAATATTCGATTAGGTTGAGCAGCAGTTGAAATTGTATGCTGAATCGCTTCAAACAAAATTGGATGATTCAGAAAAAACAAGGACGGAATTATTAGAGTCCACCAAAGCGATGATAAATGTAAGAAATTGTCTCTGTTTGATGATTTCTGAAATGCTCGTTTAAAGGGGATTAAAAGAGACAACCAAAAACTTGCAGAGAGTGTCAGACACCTAAAGGAAGAAAATGAGAAACTCTTGTTGAAAATCAAATCATTTGACGAAGTCACAGCTAATTACGAAGAAAAACTCGCACTTTACCCTGCGCTGCAAGCCAGGGTTCGTACTCTTGAAAGGATGCTGTATGTAAGAGTAGAACGTGTTGAAATAAGCGGCATCGGTGATTTAATATAGGAAACAAAGTCAAGCTCAAGCAAGGGCCTACTGCATTCTAAAATTTCTAACTCTAATCTCCAACATGACAATGATGCCAGATTGAAAAATACTGGTTGGGATCCAGAGCACGAAAAGAATTCTCTGAAAACAGAGGTGAGCATCTTCAATAAGATCACTTATCATAGCAATGACATTATACTAGGTAGCTAATCTTCCAGGGTATCGATCCAAAACACCATTGAAGACAGAGTCTAGAAATAAATCTCTGAGCAGGCCGCCTAGCGCATTGAACAATATAACCGCACAGGATGATTATTTGAAAGTGAAAATTGAAATAACAGATGACCGCATTAATCGAGGGAATGCACGACATAAGAGCCTAAACTATCGTGGCCGCTCACAAAAGTATGTTCTTTATGATGATTTATCAAAATTAACTGGCTGAATTGAACTTAGTAACTCCGCATTTATAAAGTATAAGGAACCTCAAATTTTATCCCATGGACATTCAGGACTTAATTTGAACAATAGCGGTCTGCTTGGGAATGTGGATGCATCTACCCAAATGAATAATACTCCTAGCTTGCATAGGAGACGGAAGAGCACAAGCACCACCAAGAAAGTCAACAATGATAGTCGAAGTAAAATGGATCTATCTGCGATATATCCAGCTGGAGTAAATGACAGTTGGATGTCAGGTTTTTCGGGCGGTCAGCAGTCTCGATATTTATAAAATAGCTCGGATTTAGAAAAACTACTTATTTTTCCTACACAATTTTTCCTCATTTTCTTTCTAAATTAAACCTTTTTTGTTTACATGGCGATTGTTCATAGCATCTACATCTCGAAAAAGAATCAAATTTTGTTCATTCTGAAGAATTTTATGATCCTTTAGTGAGTGATAAAACTAGCTCTTGCTTAAACATCAGGGTGGTTACTACCTCCAACAAATTGGCAGTTTGGGTGCAGAGATTCACGGTGATATGAATTAATCCATATTCATCAAGCAATTAAACCAGTTCCTTGACCATATATCACTATAACAGTGTTTCAAGATGAACAGAGATCTATGGTGTTCTCTGCCATGGAAGAGGCGAATCTCTCTTTAAATTATCTTTTAATCTGTACAGTCTTACACTAGGTAGAAAATAGGGATAAATAGAAAATTACGCAACGTCTAACAAATAATCAAACAATGGCATGTCAACCTTGTCGACAAATATCATCCTATTATAAAACTTCAACTGCTCGAATAATTCGGAAATCTTGAAATCTTTAATTCGTCTGATCACTCTTTCCATGTCTTTAAGCGCTGCATCTTTGAATCGATAGAACACAAGAGTTCTGTTTGTTTTCGAAGCAGCTATCCACTGCAGGATGAATTTAAGTTGAGGATCGCCCTGAAAATTACCGCAACCCCATCTACCAGTTGCTATCTCTTTGCGGTCTCCAGTCTCTTGATCAGATCCGTAAAATCCAATGTATGCTTTATTGAGCTCTCTTAGAATTTGCGCCATCTGAAACTGACTTCGAGTCGTGGAAGTTTTCGAAAAATCTATCGCGTCGATTGCTAGGACTGTTACATCTTTCCGGTTGAACAAGTCAGTCTCAGCTTTATCTTTAAAATCTCCAACGAACCTAAAAGTGTCTGAATAGCCTAAATATTCGGAATATTGTTCAGCCCCCATTATTATCATCGCTTCATGATCGAGCATTCGCTCACAGAAAAGCATCGAAGCTACGAGTTCTGGAGATATAGCAAAGCGAATTTCTTCTTGAACACAGCCGCTGTCTAGGACACCTCCACCGAGGAATTTATTTGCAAAATCGACTTGAATTGCTCCCTTGCGCTCCTCAATTGCTCCTTCATCAAGAACAATTACTTTTGAGAGATTCTCTTTGCTGCCCTCCCAGAATTTTTCATCAATATTCCCGTGAGTTAACACATCGAAGACCAGTCTCTGATAAGTGATATTCAAGGTGGATAGCGAACTCGAGGCCTGACTTCGCTTAAAATAGTTATAAAAACATTTGAGCTTCTCTAAACGTAGTTCATTCCTTCTTGCATCGCGATATAGGAATGAAAAATTGCAGTCTTGAGGCAGGTATTGGTTGTTCTGACTATGCATTGTGCAGAAAAACATATGCGAAAGCAAGCAGGCGACTTGCTCCTTTGACAGCGTGACAGCAGTTTGATTCTCGATATTTTGTGAGAGTATTTTAATAGGCTCATCTTTGAACAAATATTCGATTCTAAGTGCTAAATTTCCCATGAAAGGCAAGAAGGTGTCAAAAAAATAATTCACTTCTTTCTCATTGAACGTTTCCAACAGCAACACAAGCACTCTCAGATTAATTCGATTGATTTTTCGGTCATAATGCAGCTGAATAAAATCGCCAATCAATTCCAGCAGATCGTCCATCGTTTGTAAACTTCCCTTTGTAACCTTCTGAAGTTTGGGTTCGACCTCTTTCCATAAGTGTGGAAGATGATGTGGTAGGGCAAGCGTCAATTTTCTATCTCGATAGACCGCGGTGTTATTATCTCGATTGCTTAGGTATTCCTCCATCATTCTTTCATCATTCCTGCTGCTGGGGGATGGCTGTTGTTTTCGATTGCCCGGGATGATTTCAGCATCACCGTCATCGGCTATTTCAATGGTTTTTGAGCTTTCAAAGCTAGCATTCAG